>Ga0315326_10000040_pt1 | contig 51393 bp, 54 predicted proteins | sample M180m32315metaG_FD_203457 | JGI IMG/M metagenome (GOLD analysis project Ga0315326, IMG submission 203457) | Ammonia-oxidizing marine archaeal communities from Monterey Bay, California, United States - M1 80m 32315 | ecosystem: Environmental > Aquatic > Marine > Coastal | place: USA: California... | reverse complement strand
ACTTAGCGAACATAGAGAAAGTTGCTTACCGTTCGTTGGTTAACTAGAAATGTCGACCGGCGGGCTCAACCGAGCTGACCGGTGGGAAGCACGAGAGGTTTTAAATATGGAGACGAATAAGGAAGGCGCGCGCCATTTGCTGAAATGCGCGTATCTATTTGATGCAGTATTGGCTCGCATTCCAGACAACCTGTGGAACGAGCCAACCTGTTGCGAAGGTTGGACAGTAAGGGACTGTGCTTCTCATGCGATTGGCGTAATGGTCAATCTCAAAAACCGGGCGGTGGGTGAGGAGCCGGTGGACTATCAAGATGGATCTTGGGCCGGAGACAACCCTTTGCTTTCGTCTAGACAACGCCTTGACGACTTGGTTGAAGTAATTCAAGACGCTGATCTGGACATGCAGTTCAATTCACCCATCTTCGGAGATCTGATACTGGGAGAGTTCTACGGAATGATGGCATACGATCTGTTGGTTCACGCGTGGGACTTAGCCGATGCCGTTGGCATCGATCACGGGATTGACGAACTGACAGCTGAAGTGGCTGTCGCCAAGTCGGGACATCTAACTTCCCTGGTGCGGTCCGAAGACTATGAATTTGATCCATCCTGCGGAGACAGCGTTCTGAATCGCCTGATCGAATCAACAGGTCGAACTCCCGTTAACGGTTGGTCGTAGCGAAGGTCTGGACATATCAGGCGCCAGATTACGAAAGACGGAGCGGTCTTCGGCACCCGTCGAGGTCCTTTAAGCTAACCAGTAGCGGCTTATAGGGGGGAGAGTTATGACAGTTCAGCGCTTGCACCACGTCGCGTATAGATGTGTAGACGCTCAAGAGACGGTTGATTTTTATGAGAGTTTCCTTGATCTCAAACTTGCGACGTCGATTGCTGAAAATGTTGTGCCTTCCACCGGGGAGCGGTATCCGCATATTCATGTTTTCTTAGAAATGGCTGATGGCGGGTCAGTGGCGTTTTTTGAACTGCCTGAGTCAGACGAAATGATTTCTGACCCGAACACTCCGGATTGGGTTCAGCATCTTGCATTAAAAGTTGAGAATACTGAAGCCTTGCTGGGGTACAAAGAACGCCTTGAAGATGGAGGCCACGCTGTACTGGGCCCCATCGATCACTCTTTTTGCGAGTCGATCTACTTTCATGACCCCAGTGGGCATCGGTTGGAGCTAACAGCTGATGTAGATGACAACGAATTACATCAACAACTCCGATCTTCAGCTCGCCCAACACTTGCCCACTGGGAAGAACATCGAGTTGCCCCCGAAGTTGACCCTTTGCACACGCATGCGCGAGATGCCGAGGTTCGGTGATCTGTCTAAATTTCCGAGGTGTCGAAGGGCCGGTGGCCCCAAACTCGGAGATAGTGATCAGAATTAGCGACTGGGTATGGAAGGGACTAGGTAAGTGACCAGAGAATTTCTAGAAGGAATCAGATTCGCTGATATTCCCTGGCAGTCGACGAGTTCGTTGTGGGGTGATGAATCGGACCAACCAGCTGAGCTGGACATCACTGAATATGGGTTAGCTCGAGTGCTTTCGCGAGATAGCACCACAGGCGCCATTTCGTTACTTATCAAAGAGCCGCCCGGCTGGCACACAGCAGCGGCCGAAGCGCACTCGGTGTACCAAGAGGACATCCTTCTTGAAGGTGACTGCTGGTACGGCGATGCCCACTTCGAGGGGCCAACTTATTTCAGCTTTCCCCCGGGAGAGTTTCACGGACCGATGTACACCGAGACCGGTGCTTTATGGTTGGTAACTCTCGATGGACCCTTCGACGTCACTTACAGCGAAGACGTCAGAGCAGAAGACATGTGTTGGTATGGAAAAGCGAATCGTTGAAACCGACTCTGAGTCTGCTTAGGGCAGTAACAGAAGTTACGTTGGTATCTATCTAGTGCCTTTTACAGCGTTCGCGAAACCGGTAATGGTGACTGGCTCGCTATCGTCAACTTCCAGAGCTTCTTGCGTCATAAGTTTCACGCGATCGCTTACTCCGGCTTGGGATTTGGCCAAGACGGGGCCAATCGATGGCGAGAGAGTTGTGATATCCCAAAACTGTTGAAAATTGTCGAAGGTTCGATGAACCGCGATCTGTTTGGTCTCAACATCGCTTAGCTCCGCATTAATCCAAGTTTCTTTTAGGCGGTCTATTCGTGATACTTCCGCTGAAGGCGGTCTGGGATAGGGAATGTCTAAGCGACGAAGTTGGGCACTAATTGCCTCGACGGGTAGACCACCTTCGAGGACATCCCAAACATAAGCCGAGATACTTCCACCGGACTTAGTCACCCTGACCATTTCGGCTACCCCTACGTCAGGGTCGGGTACGAAGAACAAGACAAGAGCCATGGTTGCGTAGTCAAAACGATTAGCCCCGAAAGGCAGATTCATAGCGTCACCTACCTGAAATGATGCTTTGTCACTTTCGATTCGATTTAGGGCGAAATCGATTTGTTCTGGTGAAGGGTCGAGAGCTTGAATTTCAGCAGGCGAGCAGGCGTTGTGTATCTGTTCGGTGAAGGTTCCGTTGCCGCAACCGATATCGATCCATGTTGCGTCTGACTGCGGGGATAGCCACTCGAGAAATTGATCACCAATTAGTTGACTCCAGACGCCCATCCACTTTTCGTAGGACTCACCGTCTTGAAATTTTATTTCCTGTGCCATTTCTCCACCTCTGGTCTTGTGTGATCGCTTGAACGCAAGCCAATCTTCGAAGAGCTTCTCAATGTCTATCTAGTTAACCACTCGATATTTAAAGTTCGCCGATGTCAGATTTCTGAAACCGAGCAAGATCATTGCCTATTGACAGGCAACACAGATGCCAAGGGCGTCCAGTCGGTGATTATCGATACTGAATTTGAACTTACTGGCTGCTTTGCGAAGGGATAGGTTCAGGCTCTGCTCAACCGATGCTGGCAACGAGAAATCAGCAATGTCCCCGCAGCCGCCGCAGATTAAGTGATGGTGGTGTTCGATAATCCGATCAGTCAACTCATAGCGGGCAAATTCGCTGTCAGTTGCGAGGCGGGTTACCACTCCGACCTGTTCAAGAACGACGAGATTTCTGTAGACGCTCGATTGGACGAGCGAGTCATCAGATTCGACGATTTGGTAGTTAGTAAGGGGTTTACCCGTTGATAACAAGGTCGCCACTATGCGACGCCTAACTGTGGAATAGCGGAAACCTGCGTCCCCGAGAAGGGAGGCAACTTGCTCATCGACTGAACGGTCTATCTCCGAAGCCACGGGCCCATCATACTAAGAGAGTGATGTGATGCTAGGGAGTCACTTGCTCTTGAACGATCAATGGACATGGTGGGGATCATCGAGCAGCAAGCTTTGGCCTACTCGAAGATGTTGACCTCCGAATGCATCTTGTAAGTGGCTCTCCGTCAAGACATCTTCGGGATTTCCGAGGCAGCACGGCTCTGTGCATAGGAGGAGAACTTGGTCGGCGCGTCGAGCGTCATCAAGGCTATGGGTGGTGATGACAACGGTTCGTCCATCCCTAATTTCTTCTTTGATCACTTTGGTAATGACGGAACGAGAAACAAGATCCAGTCCGTTGATCGGTTCGTCCAGCAGCAGAACATCTGCCCCTTGGGCTAGTCCCTGAGCTACCAGTGTTCTTTGACGTTCGCCTCCCGAAAGTTCACGAAACTGACGTTTTGCCAAATGTTCGATATGCAAACGTTCCAGGGATCGATCAATTAATGCGCGGTCTTTCGACCGCATGCGACCAAAGAGGCCTCGGGCCGGGTATCTGGCCAATGAAACCACTTCCCGCACGGTAATTGGGAGGGCCTCATCCACTTCAGTGGCTTGCAAGACCAGTGCTGGAGAGTTGCCTTCAATGGTTAGTTCTCCTGCACTTAACTCGAGGGTGCCGGCGAGGGCGTTCAATAGAGCTGATTTGCCGGCACCGTTGGGTCCGATGATGCTCAGAAGGGAACCTTTGGCGACTTCCAAGTCGACTCCTGATACGGCCACAGTGTCGCCGTAACGAACTTCTAGGCCTTTAGCTGTAATAGCGGACGTCACAGAAGACAGGCTAGGCATTGGAATTGGCTCTCGTTCTTGGTCGCATATTTTTCTATTAATTTCCGGTCTGTGCCTTGGTGACAGCCAGAGCCTATTATAATAATCATTCTCATTATTGAAATGACCTGGGAGAAATGATGTTGAAGTTTCTACGTTCGATTTTGATTTCGCTTACAGCGATGTCGCTCGTCTTGACAGCATGTGGCGGTGAAGATGCCTCGGTGGCCGATGGTCCCGCTTTGGTTGTTGTTACAACCAACATCCTTGGAGACGTAGTCGAAGAGCTGGTCGGAGATCTCGTAACAGTTGAAACGATCATGCCATCAGGAGCTGATCCGCATGTATTTCAGGCCTCGGCCAAACAGGTTGACCAAATGACGAATGCGGATGTCCTCGTCGTCAATGGGGCAAGTTTTGAAGAAGGCCTACTCGACATAGTGAGCTCTGTCGAAAACGATGGGGTCAGCTTGTTCGAAGCCATGTCGTTCGTCCGGGCATTAGAATTTGGTGACGATCATGACGATCATGACGATCATGACGATCATGACGATCATGACGATCATGACGACCATGACGACCATGACGACCATGACGACCATGACGACCATGACGACCATGACGACCATGACGACCATGACGACCATGACGACCATGACGACCATCAGGGACACGATCACAGCGGAGTAGACCCGCACTTCTTCACCGACCCCCTGCAGATGGTTGCAGTTGTTGAAGGTCTCGCAGAATTTTTGATCGCAAGCATCAGCGGTCTAGATGCCGATCTCGTGAGGAGCAACGCCGATAGCTATGTGGGTGAACTCCAAGAACTTCACACCGATATTGCTGAGATCTTCAGCGAAATTCCGAGCGAGAAACGGGTGATGGTGACAAACCACGAAGTGTTTGCCTACTTTGCCAAGCAATATGACTTCGAAGTAGTGGGAACGGTGATCCCGAGCTCAAGTACATTGGACAGCGCTAGCGCCAAGGGGCTCGCCGAACTTGTGGACGTAATCAAAAACTACGGAGTTCCCGCCATTTTCGCTGACGTTGCATCATCCGACGTGCTCGCCGAAACGCTCGCTGATGAAGTAGGTGACATCCAAGTAATTGACCTTTACTCTGAGTCTCTCGGCGCAGAGGGATCTGGCGCCGCAACCTACTTGGAGATGGTTCGAACCAACGCCACCCTCATCTCAGAAGCTTTAACTGACCATGATCATTAACATTCTCAAGTAATGGACTTTGTTGCAGAGGCTTTCGGGCCCGCGTTTATGCAACGGGCGTTAATTGGATCCCTGCTTGCCGTGGTGGCAACATCACTGGTCGGTACGTGGGTGGTCTTGCGAGGACTCGCCTTTCTGGGTGACGCCCTAGCTCATGGCGTCATTCCAGGAATTGCTGTAGCGGTTCTTTGGGGGTTCAGTCCTTTAGTTGGGGCGTTCTGTGCGGCACTTGTGATGAGTGGGCTCATTACATTCGTGTCCAATAGAACTGTCATGAGTGACGACACAGCAATTGGCTTGCTCTTCGTGGGAATGCTCGCTTTGGGGGTCGTGATCGTCTCGAGTTCAAAGTCATTCGCTACTGACGTCACAGCAATACTTTTTGGTGACGCCCTAGGAGTTACGGCAGCCGATATCAGAACCCAGTTCATTGCCGCTGTCCTAGTCGCTATTTTGACGGTGGTGCTGTATCGACCGTTTCTTGCCTTGACCTTCAACAAGGTGAAGGCTGAGACCTTTGGTATGCGACCAGGACTAGCTCAGGCTGCGTTGCTGGCGTTGCTGGCCCTCAGTATTGTTTCCAGCTTCCAGACGATTGGGACCCTTCTAGTCTTCGGGCTAATTGTCGCTCCTCCAGCTACAGCATCGCTTCTTGTAAACCGGGTGCCGATGATTATGGTGGTCTCGATGCTTCTAGGTTCCCTAGCGGTTTTCGTGGGCCTTCTGTTGAGTTTTCATTATGGAACGGCGGGAGGGGCGACTATTTCAGGGCTTTGCGTGTTGGAGTTCTTCCTGGTTCTTGTTGGTCGCTCGATCAAAAATATTTTGCCGAGTAAAGGTATGCGGCTCTCTGCCTGAAGTAAGTCGCCTGCTGTTTAAGTGTCCGGTTTTCGGGTGACTTTGGGGCCAAATGATATTCATCTGGGAGTCGTAACCGTTGAGTCGTGGTTGAGGCTATGTAAGGAAAGACTTACTAGACAAGAGAAGCGTTTAGCTAGCTCCCAATCTGGTGATTGCCGCCGATTCCTACAGGCGCGCTCTTGCCGCCCGAACGAGCGTTGGCAACTACTTCGCGAAGCGTGAAGGGCGCCTGAAGCTCCGTATCTGAGGATTCGGGACCGAGTTCGCCTACACGAAGGTATTCACCGCGATCAGCTGCTAGACGGAAGTCACGTAAGGCGCCTGCCTGTTCGCCGATGAGTCCTCGGGCTCCGAAACCGTGACCTTCGTTGGTCTGGCCGCCGGTGGTTGCTTGGAACCCCATGCGCTGGAGCAACTTGTCGCTAGCACGCTCAAGCACTTCGGGTCGCACGGACAACATCCAGTTTTCTTGCTGGCGCTTCCAGTTTGGTTGCATGGACTTGAGTAACACGATCCGAGGTTCATCGGTGTGATTGATTCCGGTGCTATGCAAGATACGTCCGTCGGTGAGGGTAACCGACCCCGCTGGGGCCTCGAGGTTGATGGCAGGCGGCAGCTTGCCAACAGGACGACGTTCACGCATCGCTTTGGAAAGCTCGGCATGGCTCCCTGGAATCAGAAGAGTTCCGCCATTGTTTTCATCTAAGTCACTGATCGCTGTCAGGGTATTGACAAGTGTCGGCCTCAGCGATTCAGGAGAATCGGTTTGATCTTGATGCAAAGCCTGCGGCGCGCCCCCTTTGAGGGACATGGCTGCGATGAGAGACGTGCAAATCCAGTCGGCGCCTAACGCTTCGGTCATAAGTTGTTCAATCAGCGGACCGCCTTGAATGACATTCGGGTCGTGTTCTATCAGCCCTTCAAAGCAACGCCCCTTATTGACGCAGCAGTTAATGTTTTGGCCACTAGGTGTCTTTTGGGCGATACGGGCTCGCCGTTCACCTTCAGCTTGTTCGAGGACACGCGTGCGAATGACCGCCACTTGTTCTGCGGAGATAGCGTCTTCGACAATGCAATAACCCCAGTTGAGCAGATCTAGGCGAAGTTGGACGATGTCTTTGGTGGGCGCTGGGAGTTCCGTGTCTTGCCAATACGGGTGTTTCGAACCGGTAGTGGTGTCGTAGTACGAGCCTGGTTTGAATTCCCACGTTCCCCAGTCATCGCCGCGCTTCGGCGGCACAAAATAGATTTCGGGGTTGCTCTCAAGGACTGATTTCATCGGCTCACTTGTCATCTCGTCATGGCTGTACATATGAGCTTGCGGTTGCGACAGTGATTCGATGTGCGCGGGATCGAATTCCATTGGAACTGTTTTCATAGCGCCTCATCTTCGGAACGAACAGAACATCCAATGTAGTTCTGAAGGTCGCCATCCTCAAACGCTTCCAGCGATGCCAATGGCGACATAACTACATACCGATGCCGGAATGCGGGATGCTTATCGGTTTTTGGTGAATTAATTTAATGACGGACCTAGTTCGAAGGAGAAAGTCGATGGCAGGGGTTGTTATACGTTCTGAGGCAATCGAAAAAGCTCATGCGCATCCAGAGATGATCCGATCGGGGGCTTATTCGCCTGCGGTCAAGGCGGGTCCGTTTCTCTACGTCTCCGGCTGCATAGCCGATGATGTCTCTAACGACATGGCGGGACAAGCTAGAGAGGAGTTCAGCTTTATCGAACTGGTTCTCGAAGAAGCTGGCTACGAGATGGTTGATGTAGTGAAACTGCAAGCGTTTATAACTGATGTCAATAACTATCCGGCGTACAGCGCAGTTCGAAAAGAGTTCTTCCCGCAAGAACCACCAGCGAGTACAGCTGTCATAACAAATTTGTTGATCCCCGATGCTCTCGTCGAGATTGACGTCGTCGCGTACAAAGAGGACATCTAGAACTGGTCGCTCGTCGATGAGAGTTAGTTACTCGGGTTCATTGATTGCAGCTCGGCAGGCTTTATCGGAGTCCGCCTGAGTTTCGAATTGAACTTGGTAGGTGAGCGGTTCGTTGTCATCGGAGGGAATAGCCAGATACGGAGGCTCGAGATCTCTGATCTTTGGTCCGGTCGCGTTACTTGAGCTTCTTATGTAGTCACCGACAAACCTGATGTTGAGCATCGATGCTGCTTTGGCGTGGATCTCGGGGTGGTTTGAGCACCAGGTTCTGTCAGCGTCTGTGAGCAGGCTTTGTGGGGGCGTACCGGTTGAGTTACTGCTGCATCCGAACGCTACTGCTGTCAACCAGCAAATCATCAGGAGCGGGGGAGTGATGTGGTGCACGTCAACAAACTAGATCCGAGACGAGGAAGATCGAAATGCTGGGGGTATCTAGTCTGTAACCGCTCAAAATCTGTGACTATCATGAGAATAGTGTCATCTACAGATCGCCCGCAGGAACTCCCGAAAGTGTCCTCTAGCGCTTGGAAGATTCTTATTGCAACGTGTTTAACCAACTTTGTGATTGGGCTTGATCTATCTATCACCAATGTTGCTATCCCGAACATCGAAGAGAGTTTCTCGTCAGCGAGTACATCTGATGTTGCCTGGTGTCTAACTTTCTACATGTTGACGTACGCGGGCGCATTGATCGTAAGCGGACGTTGGGCTGATCGCTTTGGACGAGTTCGCGTTCTAAACGGCGGTTTTATATGTCTCGTCTCCGGATCAGCTTTGCTGGCGTTTGCCCCAACGATCCCGTTGCTTATCGCTGCACGAGGTCTGATCGGTGTGGGTGCGGCCATGGCCGCACCTGCTTCTCTGGGCATAGCTATAGCTGCTTGGCCAGCTGAACGTCGGGCGACTGCGGTAACAATATGGAGTTCAACTTTGGCTCTGTCTTCGGTTGTCGGTCCAATAATTGGTGGCTTTGTAATCGAACTCAGTTCTTGGCGTTGGGCCTTCGCTCTTAACGTTCCCATTGGTATCGGTGCCCTGATTTGGGGTACGCGAGTTCTGCCCGAGAGTGACCGAGATCCTGATGTTCAACGGCCTGACATGCTGGGCTCGATACTCATTACAGCTGCCACCGCCGCGTTGGCTCTCGTCATAGTGAAGGGCAGCGAGTGGGGGTGGTCGTCTCCTCGGGTCGTTGGTTGGTTCGTGTTTACGGCCTTAGGAACCGGTTTCCTTGTTCGCCGTATAGCCCGGCACGCGGACCCGATTCTGCCTAGGTCGTTGCTGGTTATCCCGTCGTTTCGTGTAGCGATCTTCGCACTATTTTTGTTCGGACTTGGATTCTTTTCGTCAATGCTGATTGTCGTTCTTTACTTAACCGAGATCGGAGATTACTCAACGGTTAGGACTGGACTTGGGATAAGTGTGATGGCGGCCATGGCGTTCACAACCGCTAACTTTTCTGGTCGTTTGGCGGACCGTTTCGGACACCGTCGCGTAGCTGTCCCAGGAATGTGCTGTTTCATTATCGGATGCTTGTGGCTCTATCAGAACGCAGGTGCAAGTCCGGATTTCTTTGTAGACCTGTTTCCTGCCTTGCTGCTTATGGGCCTGGGTATAGGTTCAGGACCGACGCTTCTGTCAGCTGCTGCTGTGTCTGAAGTTGACCCGAGTAACTTCAGTGTCGCCGGTGCGGTAGCGCAAACTGCTCGACAATTGTCTGGTGCTATCGGTATTTCGATAGCTGTCGCAATTGCCGGCAGCAACTCAGATGAAGGCTCTTTCCGAGCTACGTTTTTGTACTTAGCGGTAGTCGTTGCGATGGCAACGGTAGCTGCTGTAAGGCTTCCTGTAGCGCGCCCAGCTCGAGGGTCATGAGGATCACAGTCACTTCAAGTTGCTGGTTTTGGCTGCCGGTTTTAGCTACCCGTGGTCGGCGGCCTCTAGGCGTATAAAAGAAGCGAGTAAAGTTACTTAAGTGACGGGTGACGACTCAAAGGTTCCGACGATCGCTACCTTCGAAAGCGATGTCGCAGCATCAACTCTGGTAACGGAACTTGAGTCGAACGGTTGCGTGATCGTCAAACACCATATTGATCAGGACCGTATGGGCGAGCTTCATGCCGAACTGCAGCCCTACCTTGATTCGGCGCCGTACGGCCAGACAGAGTTTGCCGGAAGAACTTCTCGGCGACGTAACGGATTGCTCACTAAATCTGAGATTTGTCGGGACTTAGCCATCGACCCGTTAGTGCTCGCTGTATGTGATGGGGTCCTTGGTCCCAACTGTGTGAACTATCGGCTTCACGTCACGATGCTTGTCGAGTTGATGCCTGGTGAAGTTCGTCAAGAAATACATCGCGATGGTGAGATATATCCCATCCGACACCCGGCGCCGCCGATGACGCTCTCCGCGTTCTGGGCCTATACGGATTTTACGGAAGAAAATGGGGCCACTCTTGTCGCTCCTGGCTCACACCGATGGTCTCAGGAACGCAAACCTGAAGCGCAGGAACTTGTCCAGGCCGTCATGCCAAAAGGGTCTCTTCTGTTGTACACGAGTAGTGTTTTGCACGGTAACGAAGCGAACCGTAGCGACTCCGTGCGCACCGGAATGGGTCTTCATTACAGCTTGGGTTGGCTGCGGCAAGAAGAAAACCAGGTGCTTTCTTCACCACCTGAGGTCGCCCGATACTTCCCTGAACGGTTGCAACGGCTCATCGGATATGACTTTGGGGGGCCGTACCTTGGGTTCGTGGAGCAGGGCAACCCGCTTGGCTTGTTGCGAGATGACGATGATGGCGACTTTGCTCGCACTGAGCCAGCACTCAATGCGCAAAGGGACAAGATCGAGCTTCTTCGGTTTGGTGATGTGGCCGAAAATTAAATGTAGCTAGCTGGTTTCACCAGGTGTCGATCGTATGTTTTTTCTCTGATTGATCAGCACGGCGGTTCGCTGAAGATTGAAGGTGCTTTAGAAGTCGCGACAAACCGCTTCGAGTTTCTCGTGGCTCAATAACGTCGTCGAACGAATTGAAGTTTCTGGTGGCGGTGAATGGATCGTTAACACCGAGACGTGCCGTGGGCCAAGCGACTTGCCAGAGAGGGACTCGATGTCCAGTTGGGGAGCCTGCCATCAAGTGTCCGGTGAACCCTCCAGCTGCGCGTAACTGAACTGAGGCGATCGGTACGGTCCTGCGTTGTTGGGTTTGCAGCACTCGAGTGTGCCAGCGGCTAATTCCTGGTTCTGGTCCTGCTTCGGTCTCAACGGTTGTATATGGGCTGTCGATCAAAGAGACAATCGGGTATTCATATGCATCGCATTGTTCAACGAAACGACCGATTTTTGTAGCTGCTGATTCGCTAATGGCTCCAGACTCAACGGCAGGATTATTGGCTATTATCCCGATTGTTTTTCCATCGATACGGGCCAAAGCAGTTACAACACTGGATGCAAAATTTGGGCGGAGTTCCAACATTGATTCGCTATCTACTACTGCTTGGATGATGGGGTGAATGTCGTAGGGGCCTGCCTCCGGAATGAGATCAGCGATGTCTTCGGCTGAGGGGTCTGGTGGTCCTTCGGGTTGATCCCAAAGGAATTCCAAGTACCTCTTTGCTGATTGAATTGCTGCAGGTTCATCGTCAACGAGTAGGTCAATGCCTCCAGTTCGCTCGTGCATTTCAACGCCAGCAAGCTCTTGAGGAGTCAGTGTTAAACCGAGCGCGGCCTCAACCATGGGCGGACCGCCCATTCCAATAGCAGAACCACGCGTCGCGATTACCATGTCGGAAAATCCGGCGAGGCTGGCATGGCCAGCGAAAGAAGGCCCAGAAACAATAGCTACTGTCGGTACCCATCCAGATAGTTCGGCCATCCCGTCAAATAAAGTGAATCTACCGATCTGTCCACTGAGCTCTAAATGACCGAGACCTGTCCGGGGGTGGCGAGCGCGACTGCCTCCACCATCCACGAAAAAGGCGATAGGCCAACGCTCTTGATACGACAAAGAGAGCAAATGCTCAAGACGCGCAGCGCCATAACCACCACCACGATCGGTGTAGTCGGTGGAGGAAGTAATGACGGTATGCCCGTTTATCGAGCCAACAAAATCAACTCCTCCGCGTTCAGGTACCCACTCGCCTTCACTGTCTTGCGCTGCGATGGCTCCGAATTCAACTTCAGACCCAGGGTCTAGGAGCTGTGCGATTCGTTCTCGTGCTGTCAAGTGACCCGTTGAGTGGACCTTTCCAACAGCCTCGGGACGTGCAGCATCGAATCGAAGTGCTTTTGCTGCTCGAAGTTTGTTAATTAAGAAGTCACGCATGTCAGATCAGCGGGTATCTATGTGATGAAGTTTTTCTGGGGGCAAAGTTCGTTTTGACCGCCTAAGCATCGACGCGATAAGCGGCCGTGTCTCCTCTGGCAAGATCACGTCGTCAAATGAGAAGGTACGACCTGCGCGGACTCCTGAAGCCACATCTCGCATTTCCTCTGCATAATCATCTCGGATCGTTCTCGCTGTTGCCGCATCCGCAGCATCACGAATTTCTTTCCGTTTGACTAAATAAGCGGCACCTTCAAGGCTCATGCCGCCGCTTTCAACTGTTGGCCATGCGACACGTAACTCAGGCATTTTTCGACTTGCGCCATAGCCGGACATCGCGAAAGGGCCCAAGCCGTAGGCCTTGCGAATCTGAACGGTGTAAAGCGTGACTGAACGGTGATGAATCGCTGAGAGGGGCCGAGCGTGGTGACGTGCGATCCCTTCTTGCTCAGCATCGGGGCCCACCATGTAACCAGGGTTGTCGACGAAGGACACGAGTGGCAGGCCATATGCATCGCACCATTCGACGAACCTGCTTGCTTTATCCGCTGCGGCGCTATCTATTGCTCCTGCGCGGGGAGACAAAGGTTGATTCGCAAAGATTCCAACTGACCTACCTTCGACGCGTGCAAACACGGTGATTAATGACTGCGCCCATCTAGAACCGACTTCAAAAACACTGCCTTGGTCGGCGAAAGCTTCAATCACCTTGCGCATGTCATAGGCTCGGCGACGGTTGTCTGGGACTATTTTCGCGATGGTAGGAGCAGATTCCGCGGGAGCGAATTCTGATTGTTCGTCGTACCAGTATTCGAGGAATTGTTGAGTTGCGGTAACTGCTTGCGGTATGTCTTCTACGACCACATCAACGTCGCCTTGGCTTGCTGCAGTGTCGACAGGAATAGTTCCGGTTGAATCCATCTTGCTTCCGAAATCGGCGCCCGAAGTAGCGATAACTAAGTCGCATAGAAAGGCGAGAGCGCTGTGGCTGTCACGAGTTGGTCCCGTCACCACAGCTATTGTCGGCGCCCAACCAGACAATTCGGCAAGCCCTTCTAGAACATCCCAACGTGCTCGGGTGTAATTGACTATCGGAGGTACAGGGCGTGGGTCTCCAACCCGCGAACCGTCTCCTTCGATGAACAGAATTAACGGCCATCGGTTAGTTATTGCGATTGTTGTGAGTTTCGCCAACTTGCGCATATTTCGGTCGCTATGAGTACCCCCTTCAACTGATCTGTCGTGCGCTGCTACAACCACCGGATGTCCGCTGATTTCGCAAATTCCGCTGACAAGACCATCAGAGGGGCCATCGTCCTCAACTGATGTTGTGCGTCCTGCGAGTAACCCGTATTCGGTAAACGAACCTTCGTCAGCTAATAATCCGATGGTTTGGCGTGCTGATACGCAGCCGTTCAGAGCCCGGGCCCTAGCGGCAAGGATTTGGTCTCTTGGATCAGACTCGGACGACTCAGTCATGGATAAGGGGATTCTGGCATATCTGTTAGAAACTTTGCACTTGGCTGGTTCTCTGAATGCATCTTTTAGAGCAATCGCCGTCCACTTAAGCGGGCACTGTCACTGGTTCGGATCACGATTATTCTCCTCGAACCCGACAGTGGTGGCTTTGTTGTTGCTTCCGCGGGATGCACGAACATGAGGTTCGCCGAAGTTGGTCCCGCTAGTGTGTGCCAGAGTCGTAAGTTCAAAAAGACAAGGTGGAAGTTATGCAAATGGATACCGAAGACTACGTAGATCTAGCCTCAACTAGGGCAGCCGATGCCCGAGCGATGATGATGTTTTTCGCTGTCATCCATACCGGGCTACTGGTTGTATTGGGATTCGCGGGCGATGGCTTGCAGGACTCCGGGATTCAGCTGGCTTTAGCCGCTATAGCCATCCTCGCTTCGCTGTGGACAGTTTTCTTTATGGATGACTGCATGCAGGATCTTTTTGCTATCGCCAAAGACCTACCAGAAGATTTCCAGGCCAGTAACGTGGGCCGCCGTTTCACTCAAGTCCCGGTGCCTGTCTTTAGAGTCGTCAACTTCGTAGTGATAGCTCTCATCGTCATTACTGAAGTCTTAGCTATTTACTAACGAGCTTGAGGCGGAGCCGTGTGGTGAGGCGCTTAGGCGTCTCCTTTTCGCTGGTAGTTGGCGTTGTTATTAGCTGCTGTGCGACTGCTAGCGCTCATGACCCGGTTTTCTTAACCAAGGATCACTTTGCTGCAGAAGTCGGGCCGTATCTACCTGACGGAACTATTTCTTTCGCCATGTATGGGCAACTTGAAGAGCCAATAAGCACTCAGGGCTTTCAAGCCCGAATGCAACAGGGACAATCGTTGAACCTGTCGCTGCTTGTTCCAGCGGTCCTCCCAGAAATTGGGTTCGAAGTTAGTTCGCTACCCGAAGTGGAAGTCACCCGGCCGGACCAGACTTCGTTCGTGCTGAGTGCTCAATTTCGTCAAACGTTTTATGAACCTTTTACGGGCACCACCTATCTGCGGTTAGCTGACTATTTAGAAGAAGCCCAACAAGGGGAGTACAGCTTCCTGATCTCAGGCAAGGCAGCGGGTAGGTATGTGGTTTCGATTGGCACACTAGAAAGGTTCGGTACCGAAGTACGTCGCTATACAAGACCCCTTGTCGTTGGTCGATCCACTAGCCCGGTAGTCGAATGGTTCGAAACTCAGAGTGAGACGGTGGCTATTGAGAGTCCCGAAGATCCGAATTATTCGTCGGAAAAAGTTGCTTCCTCGTCTGAACCAGAACCAGAACCAGAACCAGAACCTGGACCTGAACTAGAACCTGGACCTGAACCCGAATTCAAAGCGGGACAAGGTGAGACAGACCAAAGCAACTCAAGGGCAGCATCTGATACGGACGCTAACCGGACCCTGATTTACGTGACCGCGACAGGAGTTGGACTAGCGCTTGCTGGGTTGGTGTTAATCCGAAAACTAAAGCGCTAGATGTTTAAATCAAATAAATCGGAGAAAGCGAGTCCGTACTCTTCAGCCGATGACACCAACGAGCCAAGTTCAACGAATTCTTCGTCGCTCATAGCTTTGTGTCGCTCGCCGATTTCTTTTCCGCCCCAGCCACAGGTGTAACGAAGTTGATATTCGGAGCTAGTTAGTGCTCCATAGATGGTTTCCGCGAATGTTTCTGCTTGGATCGAGGCTTGAATTCCGGCTGTATAGAACTGAAACATCCGGTCGTAGTGATCTTGGTAAGCGGTTGGAACGGGGTTGCCTTCGTTTTTGGGAAGGATTGCTGTGCGAGTGACTCCGGGTTCGATGATGTGAACACGGATGCCGAAGCTTATGAGTTCTTGAGCTAAGGCTTCACTCATTCCTTCTAGAGCGAATTTTGATCCCACATAAACGGTTTGGCCTATGTGTCCTATGAGTCCTGCAATTGATGAGACCTGGAAGATGTGACCGGTACCGCGCTCGCGCATCCCAGGGGCAAAGGCTTTCACGCAGCGAACTGGGCCCCACACGTTTACGTCCATCACCGCTTTAGCGTCATCGATGTTGATGTCTTCGGTAACCGAGTTCAATGCGACGCCAGCGTTGTTGACTAGTACATCGAGGGCATCACCATTTGCTTCGATTTGGCTAGCGCAGGCAACAACCGAGTCGGTGTTTGTGACGTCGATTTCTATTGTTGAGAGGTCGTAATCCTTAGCTAGTTCAAGCAGCTTGGAACCCTTGTCAAGGTCTCGCATCCCGGCGTACACCTTGTGTCCTTTTTGGGCGAGAAGTAAGGCCGTTGCGCGTCCGAGACCTGAATTAGCTCCGGTTACAAGTGTCACAGTCATGTCTGAACTCTAGTGCTCACTGAATCTTGTTAGGCCCCGTTTAGTTTTCTCGCCAATCTGGTGGAACCTCGGGGCAGTGGTCCCAGGGTTCAGTCGGGAAGTAACGAATGATTAGATCGTAGAGGTCGGGGTCATTGGCTTGTATCCAGTCGCGCGTGTCATGGGAATTTTTGAAGCCGGCTCGGTCCATAAGGTAGCCCTCCACAGTGGTGGCCCAGTATTCACCAATCCATTCCCGCTTTCCCGCCACATCTTCACTACCTAAATACTGTTCACCAGGCTTGAAGACACCCGACTCCACGGCTCTTTCAGCGAGTTGATAAATACGTTCGTAAAAGTAGGTGTCGTTCAATTGTTCGAAAACGACATGGTTGATTGTGTGAACCATCTCGTGAAAGATCGGATGACCACCACGGTCTATGTGCCCCGGAAAACAGAGCCACTGTGCGTTCGCAGTCATGCTTGCGTCGAGGGGACCTGTAGAAAATCCACCGGGTTCATATATGTCGTGGTATTCAGGCAACATAGATGTGTCTTCGCCATAGAACAAAGAGATTCTGACTGTGTTTTCCTCAAGAATTTCGCGATATTCGGGCCGTGCGGAGGTTTCGTAAACAACTTCCTTTCGTGCCTGCAACATCGCAGCGTCAGGAACGTCGTCGCCGCCTGTTATCACCACACCACCCCCGGCGATGTATTTCGTGTAGTGCTCTAAACCGCGAATAGCAGGAGCTGCAACAACTAGTTGTCCTGTGTCAACGTATGGGTATGGTTGCCATTTCATGGCATGGCCTGGCCATTCTGTCCGCCAACCGCTGAACCGGCCATGTTCCACCATCGAATCTCGCACAGGGCCGTCGTCCACGGACACAAGACATACAGCGTTTCGCCATCTCAGGTAGTTGCGCCACGAAAAGACGTTGTCCACTCGAATGTGGTCAACGTTGAATTGTGTGTCATCGAAACGATGAGGGGGCTTGTAATCATTGAGGTAATCCTCGAAAGCTTGTTGCATCCACAGAGTTCTTGGACCTGAACGAATTCGCTCTCCACCTAAGGTCACGTAATCGTAGGTATCTCGATGGTGGACTTCCCTGACTAGGGCTTGTAAGCCGACGACGAAGTCTTTAAGCGAAATTTCTTTAGCTGACCCGTAATGAGCATCACACCTGTTGGAGTCAGGACTCAAGTCAGGGTCACTCTGCAGTTCTTGAAATGTCCTGTCTGCCATTTCTTGTAGCTGTTCTTCAATTGAGAGAGCTTGTAGCTGTTCTTCAAATTTTCTGTCTGCCATTTCTTGTAGCTGTAGCTGTTCTTCAATTGAGAGAGCGGTGTCAGATGCAGGTTCACTAGCGGTGTCAGATGCAGGTTCACTAGCGGTGTCAGATGCAGGTTCACGAACGGAGCATGAAACTCCGAGCAACATCAAGGCGAGCAAGAGGGCAGAAGTTCTTTTGATGGTTAGAGAGCGCAATTTAAATCCGTTCCCACATAGCGGGTTCTTTGTCCGGTCGATTGACAGGGCGGTGTAACAGCTTGATGTCCCGTGCTGAAGTTTTAGCCCTGAAATGTTACAGGTGGGGTGATGAATAAATGATTGTGTTGTGAGTCGCAGCGCTTCGACTGGGCAGTCCAGGCTGTGGGAAGCTGGTTGATATGAAGTTCGAACCTCTTCACCGCGATTTCGGTGCCCGCGTAAATGGCATCGACTTAGCCGGTCCGCTTACCGGTGAAGAGGTGGCAGAGTTGCATGCAGCGATAGACGAATACTCGGTTTTGTTGTTCCCACAACAAAACATGACCGATGAAGCGCAGATGGAGCTCACATCGGCATTGGGTGAACCCGAAGAGAACCATGTCACCTTCGGACGGACCGGCGAGATTGTGTACATAGGTACGGTTGGAAACGTCATCGACGCCGACACCAAACACGATGAATCTGCGACTCATACCAGGTCGATGAAGGGCAACAATTTGTGGCACTCAGATTCTTCGTTTCGGCGGGTGCCGTCTTATGTGTCGATCCTTCATGCCTACGAAGTACCCGATGAGGGGGGTGCAACTGAATTCGTGAGCCAACGCTCTGCCTACGACCGCCTTAGCTCAGATACACAAGCTGAAATTAATGATCTACACGTGCTTCATGACTATGTTTTCAGCCGAACCAAAACTGCACCGGTTCACGACAACCACGCTGCTTCATTACCACCAATTGAGCAGAAGTTGGTTCGGACTAACCCACGTAACGGGCGACGTAATTATTACGTCGGGGCACACGCCCGTTCGATCGTCGGTTGGAATGGCATAGACAGCAGGCGCCTGATCGACGAACTCAATGACCTAGCAACCCGACCTGAATATCGCTGGTCACAGGACTGGCGACCGGGAGATACGATTTTTTGGGATAACCGCTGCATCTTGCACCGAGGTACTGGTTATGACGCTGATCGATATCGACGAAATATGCGTCAAACTAGAGTGCGAGGGGCTGGCGCGACGTTGGACGAATCAATCGAGTAGCTAGGGCTTTGACGTAAGTCTTGGATAGATCTCTTAGCTTGCGCAGCAGAACGGTGTTGAACCGGTACCCTCGGTAAACCTCGGAACAGTGGGTTGGTGACCCCCCCGCACCGCTTTAACCGCCGAGAGCAAGGACCTTACGTTGCCTGCCACCTTCGCCGATCTCGGCGTGCCCTCTTCGGTAACGCGCGTCCTCACTAGTCAGGGGATAAATGAACCGTTCGAGGTGCAAACAGCGGCTATTCCAGACGCGTTAGCTGGCCGCGATATTTGTGGTCGCGCACCAACTGGCTCCGGTAAGACGATCGCGTTCGGAATCCCTGTGATCGTCCGTACCGCAGGGTCGCGACCTAAAGCACCGTCAGCTTTGGTGCTTGCACCCACTCGCGAGTTGGCTGAACAAATCGCTGATGAGCTTCGACCGCTTGCCCAAGCACATGATCTATGGGTGTTATCGGCATACGGCGGCACCAATATCAAGCGCCAGATCGACCGCCTCAAAAAAGGTGTCGACATACTCGTCGCATGCCCTGGGCGCCTTCAGGACCTCCTTGACCGCAACGCATTAACGCTTGATTCAGCTCGGACTGTTGTCATCGACGAAGCAGACCGGATGGCTGATATGGGTTTCCTGCCAGACGTTCGCCGCATATTGGATCTCACTCCTTCGGATCGGCAGACGCTGCTGTTCTCGGCGACCTTGGATAAGGACGTCGCTGCGCTCACTCGCGACTATCAAGTCGACCCAGTTCGTCATGAAGTTGGACCGGAGACGCCGGATATTGGGCGCCTGCAGCATCATTTCTGGTCTGTCGATCGAAGTGAGCGGGTCGGCCTAGCGGTCAACTTGATCAGGCGTACCGGGAAGACAGTTGTATTCACTCGGACTCGCCACGGCGCTGACCGTGCAGCGAAACAACTTGACCGAGAAGGTATCGAAGCAGCGGTTATCCACGGCGCACGAACCCAAAATCAACGTGACAGGGCGTTAGCTCAGTTCACTGACGGTCAAGCTTTGGTCCTTGTCGCAACCGATGTGGCAGCCAGAGGCATCCATGTTGATGGAGTTGAATGCGTTCTTCATTTCGACCCCCCTGAAGACGGTAAGGCTTATGTGCATAGGAGTGGACGAACAGCGCGCGCCGGTGCCACTGGCACCGTCGTGTGTTTCGTCGACAAATCACAACGTAAAGCAGTCAAACACTTACAACGCGAAGTTGGGATAGACATCCAAGTCGTAGACCCTGACTTGGACGGATTCGGAGAAGCTCGACCGCTCACTCCGAGACCCCAAAAAACTGGCGGAAATAACCAGAAAGGGGCGCGCCCACAAAGCCGCAAACCTTCGGGGGGCCAAAATCGCAGCAAAAGCGGCAAAGGCAAACCTAAGACCCAAAACAGAAAAGACGGACAAGGTAACGGACAACAGCAAAAACCTGGAACCGGCGGCAAACCTAAGACCCAAAACAGAAAAGACGGACAAGGTAACGGACAACAGCAAAAACCTGGAACCGGCGGCAAACCTAAGAGTAAAAAAAATGCGGGCAGCAAGGGAAAGTCTGGTGGTAAGAGCCGGCAGGGTAACGGCGGAAAACCTGCCGGTGGAGGAAAGCCCGGAAGCAAAGGTAAGTCTGGGAAGAGAAAGCCAAATGCCGGTAAGACAGGGAAACCTCAAGGTGTGAAACGCGGTAATGGTTACCCCAAATCTAAACAAAGCCCCAGTCGCAAAAAAGCTGCTCCTCAACGCCGGCACTAGAGATAATTCATTGCGTGGCGACAGATGATTGCAATAACTAAGAAACCTGCATGCAAGTAAGGTGCCGAATATGGACAAAGTTCGCACCCCAGATGAACGATTCGTAGGCCTAGCTGATTGGCCTTTCGAACCTCGATACGTGGAGCTAAATGAAGACCTTCGTGTCCATTACGTCGACGAAGGAACAGGCCCAACGATTTTACTCCTACATGGTGAACCAACTTGGGGTTATCTGTATCGAAAAATGATTCCCAACCTCGTTAACTCAGGGTGTCGAGTTGTCGTCCCAGACCTAGTCGGATTTGGCAGATCAGATAAACCAGTGATGCGCGATGACTACACCTATGGGCGTCACCTTCGGTGGCTCACCCAAACCATCAACGAAATTGACATAACAGCACCATTGGGTCCAATCACTTTGTTCTGTCAGGACTGGGGTGGCTTGTTAGGGCTGTGTCACGTAGCGCAACACCCAGAAATGTACAGAGGGGTTGTCGCATCAAACACAGGTGTTCCCTTAGGTCGAGATATTGGCATGACCGACAAAGACCCGTTTGCTTTGTGGCGCCAATTCTCCCAAGAGATCAGCCCGTTCGCGGCATCAGAATGTGTCGCAGGTCAAGCCTCGCCGCTGCCATCACCTCCAGATTTCCAACTAACAGAAGAAGAAAAACGAGCCTACGACGCTCCATTTGTTGACGAAACTTATGCTGCTGGAGCTCGTCAGTTTCCTGTGCTGGTCCCCACTTCAAGTGTGCACCCCAGTGCGCATCTATGTCGAAACGTCTGGTCCCTGCTAACCGACTGCCAAGTTCCAATGACAACAGCGTTCGGAGACAACGATCCGGTAACCGGCCCACTTCAAGGTTTACTGTCAAGCAGCGTGCCAGGCGCAGCTGATCAGCCACACATCATCATCGAAGACGCCGGTCACTTCATCCAAGAACATCAACCCGACAGGTGCGTCGACGCTATAACGGGCATGCTAGATCGCACGGGCTAGCTCACCTAAACCAGTAACTATCATTAAAGTAGTAAGGTCCAAATGAACGCAGATCTTCTTGAAAGTAGGCGAATATGGTGGAAACAACCGGCGACACAAGCATCTACATTGAGGCCACACCTGACGATGTCTATGCGGTTCTGACTGACCTAACTAGAATTAGCGAATTGAGCCCAGAGTGTTATAAAGCCGAATGGGAAGGCGACGCGACTGAAGCAGTCGTCGGCGCCAAATTTCGGGGATACAACGACAACGGAGGCCGTAAATGGGATGCCGGTTGTGTTGTTGTCGCCGCTGACCCTGGCAAAGAATGGTCATTTGAAGTACCTGGAGATGATGGTCGCAGCACCGTATGGCGATATCAGATCCAAGCAACTGGCTCCGGGTGCCAGGTCACTGAAAGTTTCGACTCACCGATCCTTGACGGAGAATTCTTCCAAAAAATAAATCGACACAAACTGCTACTGGACAACATCGCTCAGAGCTTGGCGAACCTGAAAGCCGTTGCAGAGGCCTAAACACCAACCTACTTTGTGTCGTCTTAAAGTGACTGGCGATGACCGCTAACGGAACGCGCTCAAAAAGGAGCGCTCTCCCCGCAGTATTCAAAGTCATCCCGCCGTCTGAAGGTAGCAACTCGACACCCTTGTCAGGCGATGTTGATCGGTGGCGGACACGACTGGTGTTCCTTTCAACAGCGCTTGGGGCTTTCCTCGTCACCGCGAACGTCTCAACAATGAATGTTGCGTTCCCAGACCTCGAAAAAACATTTGTCGACACCAGCAGAGGTTCACTTACCTGGGTCCTCAACGCATACACCATTGCATTCGCAGCGCTTCTTATCCCATCAGGGCGTTTGGCTGACCGCTTTGGTCGGCGAAGAGTATTCATGATCGGCTTAGCAGTTTTCGCTCTCTCATCGATCCTTGTCGGAGCGGCACCAAACTTTTCGGTAGTCGTCGCGGCACGACTCGCCCAAGGGGTCGGGGGAGCTTTGCTCACTCCTGCATCATTGGGGCTGCTCTTGGCCGTTACCCCTGATTCTGAGCGCATGACGACTGTAGCCAAATGGGGCTCCCTGACAGCACTTGGAGTTGCAACTGGTCCTGCAGCTGGATCGTTGATCGTTAACTCTTACGGATGGCGCTGGGCTTTTCTTCTTCTTCCACCCTTTTGTTTATTGGCGTACCTGAGTGGCAGACGTACGTTGCCTCAAAATGCGCCCAATGACACAGCGCCATTCCCAGACGTCATCGGAGCAGCGCTACTTGCCGCATCCATGGCCTTGCTCGCCTTTTCTATTGTTCAAGTAGGGCCATGGGGATGGACATCACTGGGGGTGGTGAGCACATCGCTCCTTTCCCTCATCCTTTTAGTCGTTACTTTTTTGAAGGGTCTCCGACATAAAGCTCCGGCAATACCAACACATCTGTTCCGTATTCGGTCTATGAACATGGCAAACCTTGCGACAGGGTTACAATCCGCTGGACTTTCAGCATCGTTGCTTGTCAACATTTTGTGGCTGACCCAAGGTTGGGGGTACTCGATCCGCACAGCGGGACTCGCGACGGCACCACTCCCAGTCTTCGTAGCGTGTATGGCTCCTCTAATAGGAAAACTTGGAGTTCGATTTGGAGTGAGAGTTATAGCGGTCCCCGGATCGTTTTCTTGGGGTGCAGGTGTATTGATGTACGCACTATTTGTGACCGAAACACCAAATTATTGGGGCTTGTGGTTACCGGCGTCCCTTCTGGTAGCAATAGGAGTAGCGACAACGTTCCCCATCATCAGTGCCGCCGCTGTAAGTGAGGTTCCTCCAGAAGACTTCGCGGTAGGAGGATCCTTGAACCAAGTTGGTCGACAGTTCGGCTCTACCATCGGGGTGGCGGCTCTCATAACTTTGGTTGGTTCAGGAGTTGATGTTGACGCGTTCCATCAAGCTTGGTTTGTGACCGCAGCGACCGGACCGCTTGCGGCGTTAGCAGTGTTCTTCATACGAGAACCAACCCAAAGGGCCAACGATTAGACAGACAATTCTGCCGCTGGTTTGTCGACCGGTTGGCTCCAACTCTCTACAGGAATATCTGTGCCTATAACCAAGCGATGCGCTGGACTCACTAACTCTTGATGCAACCAACCTGCAGGTGCACTCAGACGACAACCCGGCGTAGCGTGATACACGGTTCCATCCTCAGTAGCCAAGTTTGCTTCACCGGCAACTAACCAGATGGTCGCGCTGAACTCATGCCAATGTAGATCAGAGTCATGAGCTGTTTCAGTGTCGAAGGCAAAGGCGTGGAGGCCCAGTTCCTTTGCTTGCGCAAAAGCTTCCTCTTCGGTGATGGGGTCACCCTGTGTGAACTCAAACTCCATAGTTATTCCACTTTCAGTTTCGTGCTTCTCTAGAGTCTGCCAGCTATTAGCCGGTACAGGAAGAGCAGATCCAGCCCATTCACTGTCTGACCCCACAGCTACCCATTATCGGTATGCGAATACCAGGACCAAACGAACTCACCAGCAACGTGCAAGTCGAAATACTTCGACGCTCTATCGCCATGGACACACCAGGAGCACCAGTAACGGTATCCCTGAGACTCACTCGAGAAGAGGCCTTGCTGATGCTTGATGGCTACTTACGGCAGGCCAACGCTGCTTAAATCAAAGCTATTCGGAACCAACTTCGAGAGGAGCTTCTGGGTCTTGTGCCCACTCCAACAACGAACCGTCATACAGTGACACGTTGGTATAGCCGAGCGTGTCCAACGCCAAGAAAGCAGTGCTTGCAGCGATGCCTCCGCCGCAGTATGTAATTAAGCTTCCAAAGTCATCTGCACCCGCCTCACGAAAGACATTCTCAAGCTCCGCGCGCTGACGAAGCGCACCTGTCAACGGATCTATAACTGACATTGCGGGAACGCTAATGCTGCCGGGAATACGTCCAGGTCGCCCGTAGTGCTGGCCAAGACCTTCGAACTGTTCTGCGGATAACGCATTTACTAAACCAACAGCGGGGTCACTCATTGCTGCAGTCACATCGTCTTTGTGGGTAACCCATTCAGGAACTTCTAGAGCCTCAAATTCACATGGCGGATTATCCGGAAGAAGGTGAGTAACCGGCCGACCATCTTGTACCCAATGGTCATAGGTAGTGTCCATGAGACGAACTTTGTTGGCGCCTGCCTGTCGGAGTGACCACCAGCAACGATGGGTAACTACATGTATATCTGAACCATAAATAACCAGCGTTTGATTATTAGAAATACCCATTTTTCCTAACAGTTCATGAATCTTTGTCGCTGCTAGAGCTGTGAAGGGAAACAAGCCGGCAGGGTCGGAAAGGTCATCAACCATATGCAGATAGTGGGCACCTGGAATGTGAGCTTTGAGGTACTCGCTGCGCATCGAAAAAAAATCGGAAGGACCAGGAGGTTGGGGTCGAAAACCCGCCCGAACGTCGATAATCGCTACGGCAGGATCAGCTAAGTGTTCTTCAAGCCAGTCAGCACTAACAAACGGTCCGTTGTCGCTATGCATATATTTCTCCTCATTGGGCAACTGTCAGCTAGTTCCACGCGGAGGAGAATTTAACGCCACAGGACTGGGTGGTGACTGAATACCTGTCTATCTTTCGGCGCGTTGGAGCTTGACCCTATTGATCAGGTATCTCTACGCCGAGGCTCAGTAGGCGGTCTGACTCCCAATCAGGGAGCACCCATTTGCCAATCTTGACGAGTTCTATGTGCTCTCCGTCTTCATGCCACACATGGCACGAGTTCATGTTCAACCGCAACCTGCGTTCTATGTCTTCCGGATCGTCAGAATTGTTGAGTCTTGATTCGAGTGGTTGATTCAAATTGACCAAACTCCAAGAAGCTTGAATAGCAACTGGCCCCATTGCTTGCAGTAACGCTCCCATGTGTGAGCATCCGTTTGGGCCACCAAAAAGATTCTTTACTTGCTTGCTGTAGCCACGGGTAATTGAGAGTCCGACGAGCGCCTGATAATCAGGAAGAATCGCTTCGCAGTTTGAGTAGGGCCGCACCATCATTTCATTTTCGACAGCGACGATTGTGAAGGTGGTCGGATCCACGATGAGATCTATACACATGTCGTGGATAACTAGGTCATTTCCGTCGGATAGGCATAGGCCTTGAGGTTTGTTGTCGGTAAGGCGACCCCGAACACGCATACGACCGTCGCCTTCATCGAAAGCCTCGGTCTCGTAACTGCGTTGATGAATTGAGATACGTTCAGGCACCATAAGATTCTAACTAGTTTTAGAAGATTGCGCCCAGCCACAGCAAAACCAGCAAAAGAACGACTTGGACGATCAACCGAATCACGTGACCTGTCGCACTTAAAAGGTTTCCGTTGAAAGGAATGTCATTTAAATACATGTTCAAATTAGCTAACGACATTACGAGCACGAGAGCAACCAGGCAGCGCGCAGACATAATTCTTGTAGCAGGGATTACCAAGCCAACGCCCAAGGCAATCTCGAAAACACCGCTGGCGTAGGTCCAAAAATAAGGTGCTCCAAGGTAGCTCGGAACAATCTCGTTGAACGCTTTGGGGTTCTTGAAGTGAGCAGCACCAATCCAAATGAAGGCGATACCAACAATGGCCCCAACGATGTTTCGTGTGACGTTCATATAACCCTGTCACTGTAGGGAAGAATTGAGTACACGGCATCAAGATCTGTCAGAAGTTTGTAATAGCTCAGTTGCCATCCACAGTCATTAAGGTTGGTTGAGTGACGACGTCAGCTAAACGAAATAAGGGGCTCAAGTGGAGGTTGTAAACGAAGTAATGCCGACCAGCAGGGAACGGGTCGAAGAGATGATGGAAACTGGTCCAGAAGGACCAATTTTCATGGTCAACCTGTTGAAATTCAAAGAACACGCCGAGTACGAAGATGGACGTGAAACTGACCTCACGGGATATCAGGCATACCAAATTTATGGTCGGGGCGTCGCCCAGCTACTGCCCAAGTATGGGGGCGAGGTCTTCTTCATGGGTGACGTAACCATGCTCTCTCTCGGTCAGGTAGAAGACCTGTGGGATGAGGTGGCTATCGCTAAGTATCCAAATCGCGCAGCACTATTCGAAATGACAACTTCAGAAGAATGGCAGTCGTTAGCAGTCCACCGTTCGGCCGGACTAGTTGGGCAACTCAACATCGAAACTGTTGACCCTCGGCCCACAAGCTAGAACGAGCTTCGCCTATGACCGGGTGTCATGACAGGCGTCAACGCACCTCTCCGAAAGTGCCCTAATGAAGCTCGAGAACTCGAATCAAGATCTAATTTGAGGGCTGAGTTGGCAGACCGCTTGGCTGGTAGTCCTATTTGTTCCAGCACATAGAGAGATAGGGCGAAGCAGCGCCATCTTTGACATCTTGAGGCCAGGACTCGTAGTCCTTAAGGGCGAAAGCTCCCATCAAGCCTTTCAAAGTACACCCGCAGACGTCTCCCGGTGCTTGAGCTTCGGGGTCTGCAGTTGCAGCGTCTTTGATGATGACAGTGCAAATATCACGCCACCCTTCTTGGTAATCGTCGGGCCAGTCGAATCCCTTTTTCATGTTCTTGGTCACGGAGGTAATGGCTTGCACATCGGCGCTGACTTGTTCAACATCAGCCTTCAGGGCAGCGAAGTCTTCCGAACTCACCGGCTCGTTGGACGAGCAGGAAGTCACGAGTAATAGAACGACCAATAAACCAGCTGATCTCATGAAGATAAAGCTATGTGTCCTTGATCTCAACGTCCACTTCTGTGGAATCGAGTGAGTAACGGAAATCGCAATGTTCTGCCCCGTTCATGATGGTCTGGGTCCGCTCAAACTTGATGTCGGGGTTGAACCCTTCCACCATCGTGCCGTCACGGTTGCATGAGAGTAAAGCGCCCAACTCTGGGATTTCTAGACTTTTGTACATCTCCGCGTACTGGCAACGCACAACGTCGAAAGCGAAGGTCGTTGTTGATTGTTCCCGGACCTTAATTTCTAGTGCTCCGCCTTTGGTCCAGTTTTCCATAGAGTCAGCGAACTTTCCTAAGTCGTTTCCTCCCATTGCGTCGGCGAGGACTGAGCCTTGGCTTCGGGCGACATTAATGACGGTTTCGCGAGCGAGTTCCACGACTCGGTCCTCTCCGAATTCCTCGGCAAAACGTTCGATGAGGGGCGCGACGATACGAGCTTCGATCTCTCGTCGTTTCAAGACCCCGATGTCGTTCAAGGTATCTACATTTGAGTTATCTGGCGTGCTCTCCATGTTGAAGAGGGTAGAGCACTGCGACCTCTGTTTCTGAGACACAAGAAGTTGTTCGGTGTTAGGCGACGATACCTTGCGTGCGCAGTTCAGTGATTTGCTGCATGTCGTAACCAAGCTCGGTTAGGACGTCTTCGGTGTCTTCGCCAAAGAGTGGCGCTCCCTCATTGATCGATTCTGGGGTTCTGCTCATTCGCCACGCCGGTCGTGGGCTTCGAATTGGCCCCATAGGTGCTTGTGAGTGGGTGGGGATTGAGTTTCTGGCGATTGCCTGAGGATGTAGGTGGAGTTCGTCGCGAGCGATTACGGGACCTACTGGAACGTCGTGGTCGCGGAAAGTCGCCAAAGCGTGTTCGGTAGTCCAACTTGCGACTTGCTGCGCGATGATGTCTTGGAAATCGTGAAGATTTTGGTTGGTTAAGTCAGTGAACTGGCCGGTTGCAGCTAAATCAGTGCGACCGATGGCATTGCAAATTGCATCAGATGGTGTCATTAAAGGCATGATCACGATTGCTCCATCGACTGTGGGGTACACCCGGTAATACTCGGCGGGGTACAGATCTGGATCGTCAGCTTCCTCGATGATGCTGTGCTGCATCATTGCGTCTGGCCACATAAAAGAAAGGTTGGCTTCATGCATGCTGACTTCGACGTGCTGACCGCGACGTTCCGGGTCGCGTTCGCGAGCAAATAATGCGGCCAGGATCGCTTCCACGGTGGCGTGAGCGGTGATCTTGTCGGCCGGAAAGTGTCGCGTCAAGTCGTGAACATCGGTGACCGGGTCCCTTTGCGCGTCGACCATGCCAGTCACCGCTTGAATTACGTAGTCGTATACCGGCTCTCCGGCCATAGGGCCATCTCCGCCATACCCGCTGATAGATGCGTAGATCAGAGATGTGTTTCGTTCCAAGCATTCGTCTGGATCGAGGCCGATACCAGCGGCCTTTCCGGGTCGCATGTTTTGAACAACGACATCAGCTTGGTCTGCGAGCTGCTGCAAAATCTTGCGCCCGAGATGATGTCGACCATCAACAGCGATAGCTCGTTTCCCGCGGTTGGTGTTGTAAAAGTAGGCGGTCATCTCGTTACGAACCGCACCAGTTCCTCTAGTGAAATCTGGAGATGTCGGTGGTTCCACTTTGATGACCTCAGCACCCAAGTCAGCTAGGAGCATCGTCGTTAAGGGACCAGACAAAACGCTTGAGACATCGAGAACTCTGAGTCCATTCAGAGGAGCAGAACTTGTCATGTGGCGGTCAGGGTCGATTCGGCATGCATAGCTATAAGTAGAAGTTCTTTATCGCACCAAGAGCGACCAGTGAGCTGAACGCCGAGCGGAAGACCATTCGGTCCTAGGTGAACCGGCAAATGAATAGTGGGAACGCCAAGAGCCGTCCAAACGCGATTGAAAACTGAATCTCCGGTCGTCTTTATCAGGGGTGCTTCGCCGGGAGCGCTAGGCGTCAATAGTGCATCGAAGTGGTTGGTACTCATGAACTCTTCATGCGCTAGTCGGGCGGAGAAGAGAATCTTCTGAGCTTCTAAATAATCGTCATGACTTATGTCGGAGGCCTTAATGAACATCTTTTGAAGCAGGTCACTAATGAGGTCGAGGTGGTGAGTTCGTTCCCAAGCGAACACTCGGAAAATCTCGTAATGCAAGATTGTGTTTGCCGCGTCAAAGACCGATTCGAGGTGAGGTAATGGGTCTATGGTCACGACTTCTATCCCATTTGCTGCCAAAGCTTCGCAGGAATAGTCGAGAACCTTAAGGGTCTCGGGTGCAGATGCTTCCCATTGGTGAGATAGGTAGCGCCCTACTTTGTGGTTCAAATTTTGTTCTGGTGTCGGGGACCCGGTCATGGCGCGGAACATCGTTGCGCTGTCAGCGACATCTTGGGTGAACCATCCGATTGTGTCGAAAGCGTAAGACAAGGTTGCGACGCCAGCTAGTGGCAACAGGCGACGACTGGGCTTAAAACCGACGACTCCACAGAATGCGGCGGGTCGAATTACTGAACCGACTGTCTGCGTTCCGAAAGCCGCTCGTACTTGTCTGTCAGCGACAGCGGCGGCTGACCCACTGGAGCTACCTCCAGGACTGTGAAGCGGGTTATGTGGGTTCGTTGTGATGTTCGGTGTGAACAACGCGAATTCTGTAGTTACTGTTTTCCCCGTTACAACCGCCCCGGCTTCTCGAGCCATCGCTACGCAAGCTGCATCACTAACAGGTCGATGACCTTTGTAAATGGGCGAACCACGCTCTGTAGGTAAATCGAAGGTATTAATAACGTCCTTTACTCCGATCGTCCAGCCCGACAGCAACCCGTCTGGTGCAACCCCGAATGCATCAATGATCTGATCGTCGTCGTGCCGAGCGGTCCAAGCTAGGACAGTTGAGTCACGCTGGGTAACGCGTTCGAGCTCGGCTGCCAGGTGATCTTGAGTGGTCACAACCCAATCATTGCTCACCAGGAAGGGTCGTCGCTCGTCTTCTAGCGCTGAATGGCTAACTTCAGAAATTCAGAACCTAGCTACAAACGTCACCGTGGGTATCTTCGAAGGTCTCTGCCTAAAGAGAATTTTTAACTGAAATTGGTTCCACCGTTCACCTGCAGGGTTTGACCGGTGATATGGCGGGACGCCTCTGAGCTCAGAAACACGGCTACATCAGCTATTTCGTCTGGGGTTGCCATGGCTCCGAGCGGGACAAGATCACTCGCCACATTTATTTCTTCTTCAGTCATTCCATCACGAGGTTGCGCTGTGTCGACTATGCCCGGAGCGATTGCATTTACCCTGATGGCGTGAGGAGCAAGTTCGGTTGAAACAGATCGGGTAAAGCCCACTATCGCTCCTTTGCTCGCCGCATAATGAGTTCCACGAGCGGAGTTGCGAAAGAAAGCTACAGAGGACAGGTTCACCGCTGTCCCTGGTTTTCCTGCTTGGACCAGTTCGCGAGCCATTATTTGTAGGCAACGAAAGCCGCCAACGACGTTTATGTTTTGAACTTGATTCCACTCATCGTCGCTTAGGTCCAAAAACGAACTTCTCGGAAAAATTCCGGCGTTGTTCACTAGAAGGTCTATGCCGCCTAACTCCTGTCCAACCTCGAAGGCCTTCATACAATCTGATCTGACACCAACATCGCCTTGCACTACTCGAGCCTCAGAACCGAATGATTTCACAGCGTCACCAACTTGTTCGGCTGCATCTCGATTATCAAGGTATTGGACAACAACAGAAGCTCCTTCGCGCCCTGCAGCCTCAGCTATGGCCCTACCGATTCCTTGTTGGGCTCCTGTGATGAGAGCCACTCTTCCTTGAAGTGTCGTCATTCCGCAAGATTACTGATTTGAGATGCGCCAGGTTTATGAGCTAGCGGGCTGACACTTTGCATTGACGAATGAACGATAATGGTCTGCATGGATTTGGTAATAAAACACGGCACTGTTGCAACCGTTAGCGGGGGAGCGGTGTTGGACGTGGGTGTGCAGGACGGCCAAATAGTTCAGTTGGGAGGCACTATGTCTGCCCCCCAAGAAATAGATGCTGAAGGCATGTTTGTTCTACCCGGTGGTGTAGATCCCCACGTTCACTTGACTCCGCCAAGAACTGGGCCAGGGTTGGATAGTTGGTCTGACAATTTTGAGATTGGTACGCGTGCAGCGTTAGCCGGTGGGGTTACCACGGTAGGCAACATGTCTTTTCCTCGTAAGGGCGAAACGATGAGCGAAGGTCTTGATCGAGACATTGAAGACAGCAACAACAATTCGCTCACAGACTTCTTTCACCACCCAGTGCTTTTGGACCCTGACGCGACAGCTCTCGACGAGATCCCTGACCTTGCAGCAGCAGGTCACCCCAGCATCAAAATTTTTTTGTCGTTTAAACGTTTTGACCGAAACGTGGACGATTTCCTTCGAGCGATGCGTGTTGCCGCTCAAGCAGGTTCAGTAGTTCTGTTGCATTGTGAAGATGCGGCACTGATGGGTTGCTGTGGGGAGCTAGTTCGTGAAGCTGGGTTGAATTCGCACCGGCATTACCCAGAGACACGGCCAGTTGTAGCCGAACGAATCGCTACTGAACGCGCAGTCGGATTTTGTGAAATTAGCGGCGCCGCTACATATATCGTTCACCTTTCAAGCCAAGCAGCACTTGAGGTTTGCCGAGCGGGACGGGCGCGGGGTTTACCCCTTTATGTTGAAACACGTCCGATCTATCTGCATCTTGATAGGTCGCGGTTCGACGAACCAGATGGAGCGAAATACGCGGGAGCTCCACCGCTGAGAGAACAATATGACCGAGACGCCCTCTGGGCTGGAGTCGTTGATGGGGCGGTCAGCACGGTAGCCACTGACCATGCTCCCTGGACGTTGGAACAAAAGCTGGATCCCACTTTGGGACCGGCGGAACTCCGCCAAGGGATGGCCGAGTTGGAGACGAGCTTGCCTATGCTGTGGTCACTTGGCGTAGCCACTAAGAAAATCTCGTTGAACCGGTTTGTCGAAGTGACGAGCACCAACCCAGCGAAATTGTTCGGCATGTACCCACAAAAAGGTTGTATAGCTCCAGGTTCAGACGCTGACCTAATCGTGCTAGACCCAACCGAAAAACGGGTTATCGATGGATCCCAAATGCACTCCGCTGCTGGATATTCGCCCTATGACGGTTGGGAAGTAGAGGGCTGGCCCAAATTCACGTTGAGTAGGGGAGAGGTAGTCGCCGAAGGATCCTCGGTTGACGCGGCTCTAGGTCGAGGGAAACTGGTTCCAAGACAACTCTTTGAGAGGCCTTAACGAAACTCAGATGTTGGCCGGCGGTGCAATGATTGGGTCTTGAAATGTTTGGACCTCTACCAGATCGCCGACTTTGATTGTTGAACCAGCCGGAGCGACGCGACAGGCCATGCCGAACAACCCGTTACCTTCCATCATTGCTTTCAAATTGCCTTCGAGGGTTGGAGCTTCGCTGCACCACCTATGTGCCCGTAAGGCGACCGCAGGTTCGCGTTGCCTTTCGCCGGACTCTTGATCAATTTGTGGAACTGCGCATCGAGGCCAAGGAACCTCAGCCGTCAAACTGGCAGCTCCGATGGTTAGGTCATGCCAACTATCTTCAATCCACGCTTCGCCGGCATCGACGATGACGTTTGCCCTGAACCGCTCAATACCAAAAGGCTCCACAGCTCGCTCTTGAAGCCACCGCAAAGAAGCAGAGTTAGCCAGCAATACAGGCGCCAAGTCCACAAAGGTGATGTGTTGTTCGAAAACATCTATAGACGATGGAGCTCGATGTTTAGAGTTGTCGGTTACAGCGGCTAAACGGTGAGATTCACCTAAGAAGTCTGAAATCCATGCAGCTGCCTCATCACCCCCATCGACAGCATTAACTGGTCGCTTACCTACCAAAGGTAAAACAGTCACTGCAGCCGCATCATCGGCACTTAACGTGACCGACCCGCGACCAGATGCTGACAAAATGACGTCGTCGCCATCAAGAGCGGTCTCAATGGTAGCCAACGAAGGATGCGTTCTCTGAGTGACGCAACCGCCCTCGGAATCGACTATTTGCCATTCTCGGTCATGAGCCAAACCGGTACTCAGTATCGAAGCTTCATCTACTTCGATCCGTCGGCAGGACTTAACAGGATGAATATGGATTGCTTCCACTCGAATCTCGCTCATGGGCCGACCGTAGCAACACAAAGGATTCGTTGCTTTGAGTGTTTGAAAAATTGGAAACCACGAGTGCTTGGCCTTGGGATGGATCGCGGCCACACTTAACCGTATGAAGTTCGCTGTTGGGGTCGTTTGTTGTTTGCTGTTTCTGTCTGCGTGCGGCGGAGGAACTACAAACAGTGCTGACACTTCAGCGCGGTCTTCGGCGACCAGTTCAGGTGAGGCGGCTCCGACAACCACCACGCCCGCTCCAACAACTACTGCGGCCACTCCAACAACTACTGCGGCCGCTCCAACAACTACTACGGCCGCTCCGGCTACGACTACTCCTCAAACGAATTCGCCTACGACTGCTTTGGGTTTGGAACGACCCGACGGTCCAACTGAAGCTAAGAAAGCACAGTGTGAAGACAAGGGCACTTACACATATTGCACCGGTGAAGGGATGCCGGTCGTAGTAGGCGCCCCGGATCTATACGGGCAAGTCATCGAATATTCACCCGAGATGATCTGCGCGAGTGACCTGGATACCCGCATATGTGAAGAAGCGATGCACGCCTTACTGCTCGCCATATCGGTCTGGGGTAACTACGGGCCTCTCGAGTACTACATCACCGGTATAGACGAAGATGCTGGACAGGCCTTGGTCGATTTCTATTGTGAACGAAGGGCCGAACGTAACGGGCATCGCCTGTCTGACTGCGTACAAAAACAACAAGAGTGGGGCATGGGTCTAGAGAACGCCCGTTTCAACAATGAAAAGCATTTGGAGTCAAACTCGACCGGTGGGGCTGTAGCTAGCTCCTCGGAGACTCGCCAGTTGAACATCCTGCAATTCACCGCAGGTCTCCCATGGGGACTCGACGAGTCTTACCTGGGTCCAAAACCCACCACAACGGGCTATGGCGCACAAAAGACGGTCTTTCATGAATATTTTCACGGAATCCAGCAATCAGCTTTAACTTCTCCGAACGGAGCTGCTCGGGATAGCAAAGCACCGCCACGATGGTTTAGAGAAGGCACTGCGGAGTACATGGCTCAGTTGGAAACACACCGACAGCGAGCTAACGGCAACTTAACGTTGACTGAAATCGGTGGTCAAGGCGACTATGACTTTCACTTTTGGATGAGAATCTACCTTCAATTGTCGAAGCAAACCTTTGCACGATGTGGCGGGTTCATAGCCGATAGCGGCTGGGGCGACAAATGTGACGACTATTTCGCAGCTTACGGCGCAGGCGCATGGGCGATCGCATATCTGACCAACAGATATGGCGAAGACTCGCTACTTGAGGTCCTCTATCCAGTGATTGAAGAGAAAGGCTTCGAAGGTGCGTTCTTGCACACGTTCGAGATGACAGTCGAAGAGTTCTATGTTGAGTTCGAAAACTTCTTCGCACTACCTGAAACTGAACAGATGGCCATACTCCCTCAGTAGCGAGGGGTTTATAGTCGTTTAGCTTTCTCCAGCGACTCGTTTAACCCTGTCACGAAAAGCTTTGACCGAATTCGCAACCAAAAATCCGGCGATGAGTATTGTGGCAAGTTGAGAAAATAAGGCCCAACCAGTGCTACCTCTGCCTATAAGCGAACCCAGACTTCCGATCACTGCTAATAGAGCGATAGCTGCCATTGCGTGCATGAGATGATGGCTGAGGTCTGGTTTCTTCGCAGCCAAAATCCCCAATATGAGAAGCAACGCACCGACGAATGCCGGTATGAGGGAAGTCACACTCCCAGAGTCGGAGACGATGGTTACAACAACACCAAGTGCAATTAATAGTCCGCCGCAAATTGAGGTTTGATTAGCCATTCTTAATCCTGTCGGTCGAGTTGACTCACAACCGACGGTAATACTGTTCAATCAAAATGGGAACCTCAAATCGAATCAAACTTTGAAGCTTTCAGGATCGAGCTTCCGACCAGCTCTGACCACTTTGCACATCAATATCGTGTGGAAGTCCTAGGACTCGCTCGGCGACAATGTTTCTTTGAACTTCACTTGTGCCGCCGCCAATTGTTAACGCTGGTGAGAACAAAAACCCGCCATGCCAACTCTGCCACCCCTCAACCACAGCATGTGCAGTCGGAAACTCTGAGTTGCCGCCCAATGGACCGCTGTCAGTCAACATGCCATGGGTCCCAGTTAGGTCTTTTGCTAGCCCCATAACGTTTTGGCCGTGTTCGTCAGCCAAAGCTTTACGAACTGAAGCTTCAGGCCCGGGTTGCCGCCCTTGAAGTTGAGCACTTAAGGTCCTCAAACGAATTAGACGTAACACTTCACCCTCCATGTGAAGCCGCGCAGCTCTATCTCTGAGCGTTGGGTCAGATATCCCGCCCCTGTCACGAATCACATCTAGAAGGTCAAGTGCGCTTGGCCCACTTCCCCACAACGCCCCTTCACCCGATAACGAAACCCGCTCGTTGCCCAAAGTCACTTTGGCAAGGCGCCAACCATCGTTCTCGTCTCCTATGCGATTCTCGACCGGCAGCTCCATGTCAGTGAAGAAAGTTTGGTTAAACGAATAAGCAGTGGTCATATCAACTATCGGTTGGAGCTCTAACCCCGGAGTGTCCATCGGGCATATGAAGTAAGAAACACCTCTGTGTTTAGGGACATCGGGATCAGTTCGCGCAATCAGTATTCCGAGCTGACTCCGATGAGCCCCTGATGACCAAATCTTGGAGCCGTTTACGATGTAACGATCGCCATCTCGCACCGCGCGGGTAGCAAGGTTCGCTAAGTCTGATCCGCTGTCAGGTTCGCTGAACAGCTGACACCAAATCTCTTCTCCAGTCAGGATCGGCCACAGATAACGATCTTGCTGTTCAGGGGTTCCACCGAACAAAATAGTCGGGCCAGCCCAACCCAAACCAATACCTCCAGCTGCCCGTTTAACGCCGGCTGCCGCTAGCTCTTCATCGATAATTAACTGATGAATGGGATCAGCATCTAATCCGTAAGGCTTCGGCCAATGTGGAGCGACATAACCTGAACGCGCTAAGGCTTCCTGACTTGGATCTCCGTTGTGTTGACCTAGCCAGTCGCGAATTTCTAGACGTCTGGGATCATTGTCGCCTGGCCAATCAAAGTCCATTGACGGAGAATAGAACGATCAGAGCTACAAGGGCTATCGAGATCTATTAAATCCTTTCGCCATGGTCTTCTCGAAGCCACTTCGATTTCTGGAAATGAATCCGAAATGAGATCAATGACCGTTGGAGATGCCTTGTTTGTGGCGCAAGCACTTCTTATCAATGCCTAAGGTGATGTGGCGTCACTAGCCGCAGAGAAGAAAAGGAATGACCGTGGAGGACTACAGCAGCGAAGCAGCAAACTTCAGAGCTGAAATCAAAGGCTTTCTAGACACAAATCTGCCAGCACAATGGGGTGGCATGGGTGCGTTTACGCCCGAAGAAAGAAAGTCTTTTGTTGCAGGTTGGAGAAAAACCCTCTCAGAAGAACAACTCTTAGCCGTCGCTTGGCCATCGGAGTATGGGGGTGCTGGGCTGAGTCAAATGGAACGAACAGTTCTTGCCGAAGAACTAGCGGCTGTAGGAGTGCCAAATGGCACTGATAACGATATTTTCTCAATCGGAATGATTGGTCACACAATCATTGAGTGGGGGACTGATGAGCAGAAAAACCACTTCCTGCCACGAATTCTTGATGGAAGCGATGTCTGGTGTCAGGGCTACAGTGAACCTAACTCTGGGTCAGATCTAGCATCGCTTGCGACTCGAGCGGAGCTCGATGGTGACGAGTGGGTCATAAGCGGCCAAAAAATCTGGACATCTCAAGGACATAACGCTAATTGGATATTCGTGCTGTGCAGAACTGAACCTTCGGCAATCAAGCACGCAGGCATTTCGTTCTTACTGTGTCCCATTGACCAACCTGGAGTAGAAGTTCGACCGATTGTCAACGCGTCGGGCCACCATGACTTCAACGAAGTGTTCTTCAATGAAGCTCGAACTGCCAAAGAAAACGTATTAGGTGGTGTGAACAACGGTTGGGCTGTGGCTAACACCCTGTTGGCCTACGAACGCGGCGATGACGCCACTACCAACGGAATCAGATACGGCGAAGAATGGCAGCGGTTAGTGGAGGTCGCTCGAAGCTATGAAAAATTAGACGACCCAGTGATGCGCCAAAGATTTACAGCTGCCTATACAACAACTCAGATCATGAAGTTCATGGGTCTACAGACGGTCGCGCGCTCGATGCGTGGATACAGTCAGGGCCCAGAATCATCACTCAATAAGTTGCTGTGGTCTGAACATCACCACAGATTTACTGAGTTAGCGATGGATATCATCGGCATGGATGCGACCGCGCCATCAGGCCGCGATGCAGCCACCGGAGTGGGGGTTGACGACGTTGGATCACCATTTTCATCGCAGGCCTGGGTTACAACATTCATCGGAGCCCGACCGGGCTCTATCTATTCAGGTAGCAACGAAATTCAACGAAACATTGTTGGTGAGAGAGTTTTAGGTCTACCCAAAGAGCCACGAGCAGATGTTGGGCCTTGGAACGAAACGAAACGCTCCTGAGCTACTCGAGCGCTTCAACCGACGCTAGTTCCGCGACCCTTTCACCGTCGTAACCCAATAATTCGGTTAAGACTTCGAAGGTATGTTCACCCAGAAGCGGAGCTGGGCCTTTGGGGCCGTGACTGCTTCGAGACAAAGCGAAACGAGTATTTTCGACGATGCACTGACGATCGGGATGCTCAAGCCAAACGAATGCCTCCCGATGTTTTAACTGCGGGTCGGCCAAGCACTCGGCGCTGCTTTGCACCTGGTGGGCGGCTACCCCTGCTTCCACCAAGAGGCTCATAACCTCACCTGCTGACTTACTCGAGGTCCACTCCGTTACAGCCTGATCGACAAGGATTTGGTTGTCTCTTCGTCCGTTTACAGAAGCCAATTCCGTATTGCTTTCAAGGTCGGCTCTCTCCATCACCCGACACAAACGTGTCCAGTCAGCATCGCCTTCGACTGCTACAGCTACCCATTCATCGTCTCCCAGACACGGGAAGCCTCCATGGGGACTCATGTCTGGATCATCGTTACCCATCGCCGCTACGACCCGACCCGTAGCAGATGCCTCAATGAGTGCTGGTGCTATGAAATGAAGCGCCGCTTCAGTTTGAGCGAGATCAATGTACTCACCTGACCCCGTTCGTCGTTGCTTATCTAACGCCGCCAACAGTGTCGCCAACATGAAATGGGTCGATGTGTAGTCGGTATAAGCACCGAAAGGGCCTGAGGGGGCTCGATCTGGCCATCCAGCCAACCCGTAGAAGCCCGACAGCGCAGCTCCTAAGTTGCCGTATCCCGCGAAGTTCGCCGTTGGTCCAGATTGCCCAGTTAGACAGGTAGACAGCATTATTAGTCTCGGGTTTAGTTCTCGAACCTTGTCCCAGCTCAAACCCCAAGAGTTCATCTTCCCAGGAGAGAAGGAATCGCACAGAACGTCGGCCCATCCGATGAGGTCATAGATGACCTCTAACGCTTCGGGCCTGTTCATGTTGAGGGCCAGCGAGAGCTTGCCAGCGTTAGCGGTGTCGAAAAGAGCTGACCGCTCAAGACCAGGTTCGTTATCCCATACCGGCAAGAAACCTCGAGCGGCGTCCGGCTTGTGTATCGATTCGATCTTCACCACTGTCGCACCAAGGTCTGCCAAAGCTCGGGTAGTGAAAGGTCCAGCTAAAGACCACATAAAGTCGACCACTTTTATGCCTTCAAGAGGGGCCGAAGGCGCAATATCGCCGAACTCAGATAAAGGGAGAGTCCTTGCTCCAGCTAAGACTTCTTCAGTGTTTGCTCCCAAATCCGACACCCGACTGGCGGCCTTTAGGGGTGTTTGTTTGGTGAGAGCGAACCTACCAGGCGCTTCGATTTCCCTGCCCCCTAACTCGATGCGATCAAAATAAGAACGATGGCTGAGTTGATCGCTTGCTAGAACCTCGCTTACATCGGCGATAGGGGCCATAAGGAGTTTGCGTTCCATTGCTACTTCTAAGAGCTCAGCCTTGGTTTTAGATGAAGTGCATCTTGCTACTGACTCTTTCGCTTCTTCCCACTGCTCGACTTTGACATCTCCTGATTCCAGCATTGTCGCGAAGTTCACCCAGTCGAGATTTGCAATGTCGGGTGCAACAAACCCCTCCTCCAAAACCCAGTCCATTAAGCGCGCGGTAACCGGACCAATAGCATCACCAAACACGTGTGTAATTGAGACGAACCCGTCTTTAGCTGGGTATACAAGTCGTAGATCGATTGGTCCGACCGTGGCACCACCACCGCTTCTTATGGGCGTCGGAAAGTTGCATGCTTCGGCTAAGACTCCAGCTTGTGTAGCCATGGGTATGACTTGCTGCGCTGCGACATCAACGACTTGGCCGAGACCGGAGCGTCCACGTTCGAAAAGGGCGGCCACCACTCCGCCCGCTAAAACAGCAGCTCCAAAATGAAAAGCTTGCGGGACAGATACTCGGAGAGGGGAGCGGTCAGCGTCCCCAGTGAAGGCCATGGTGCAAGCTGAAGCCATAAGAGTGAGATCTGTCGCAGGCCAATGGGCTTTGGGTCCAGTGTGTCCGAAGGCTGTAAGTGTCCCCACTACTAGTGCCGGATTGCGGTCCAGCAAACATTGACTACCGAGCCCTAACCCCTCGAGGGCGCCGGCACCTTGCGACTCAATGAGACAGTCAGCACCTTCGGCTAGGTCGAGTAAAACGCTCCTGCCTTCAGGAGACTGGAGGTCTAAGACAACGGACTTCTTACCGCGGTCATACGCGAGGTGCGTTAAGGAATTGCCTGAATCGTCAAAGGGACCTATCGCTCGAGTGGTGACACCCGCAGGCGGCTCTATTTTTATGACCTCAGCTCCCAACATGGAAAGCATCAACCCAGCTAAATGACCTCTTTGATCTGTTGCATCTAGAACCCGGTATGCAGAAAGCATTACTCGGTAACCCCCCCCATTGCGCTTTCACAGTCTGCCCTGTAATGCAGGGATAGGTCCATACGGGATTAGTCACTGGCGTTGAAAACATTCCGACACATGACCTAGCGCTACTTCCTCACCTCGATTTCCACCCCTAATCAAGGCGTGACCAATCCCGCATGGTGCTAGTTAGATGCTCGAAACACGACCAACCAGAGGAAATAGAGCTTCCGAGTTGTCGAAGGAACGAAACAAAGTCGCGGCTTGTCACCCCTTAGCGGCAGCGAAACCCTTTTCTAAATCTTCAATGATGTCTTCAAGGGTTTCAATCCCGACCGATAACCGAACCAACCCGGGTGTGACTCCTGCGTCACTCTGTTCTGATTCTGTCAATTGAGAGTGAGTGGTTGAAGCCGGGTGTATAGCCAAACTACGAACGTCGCCGATGTTTGCGACGTGGCTATGGAGTTCGAGTCCGTTAATAAAGTTGCGTCCCGCTTCGGAACCGCCGCGAATTGTGAAGGCCGGAACCGAACCGTAGCCACGCCCCCCTCCCAGGTCTTTTAGGCGCTGATGCCAACTGCTTGATTCGAGCCCTGCGTATTGAACATTTTCGACTTGGGGGTGATCTTGTAGGTACTCCGCGACGCCCTGCGCATTAGCGAAATGACGTTCCATCCTCAAACTGAGAGTCTCGAGCCCTTGAAGAAAATAGAAGGCGTTTTGGGGAGAAACAGCGGCGCCGAGATCACGTAGCAGCTGGACACGCGCTTTTATGATGTAGGAGCCAGCTCCCAACCCTGGCCAATAAGCCAGGCCGTGATAACTCGGGTCCGGGTCAGTGAAGTTTGGAAAGCGGCCGCTAGCACCGAAATCAAAGTTTCCGCCGTCAATAATCACCCCACCCACCGAGTTGCCATGGCCTCCAATAAATTTCGTCATTGAATGGACCACAATGTCGGCCCCGAGTTTCAAAGGATTGAGCAAATAGGGGGTAGCGATGGTGTTGTCGACCACAAGTGGAATTTGTGATTCATGTGCGACTTGGGCCACACCCGCAATGTCGAGGCAGTCGTTGCGGGGATTGCCAATTGTCTCTCCATAGAAGAGTTTCGTATTGGGTTGGATAGCTGATTCCCAAGCCTCTAGGTCGTCGGGGCGGTCCACGAAGGTAGTAGTGATGCCCATTTTAGGAAGCGTGTAATGCAGCAGATTGTAGGTGCCTCCGTAGAGAGACGCAGACGCCACAATGTGATCACCGGCTTCCGCCAAGTTGAATATTGCGAGCGTTTCTGCGGCTTGTCCTGATGCAACAGCTAAGGCACCAGGAATCCCGATAGCGGTATCTGTTCCGCCCTCCAAAGCTTGAAGCCGAGCCTCAAGCACCATTTGGGTTGGATTCATGATCCGGGTATAGATGTTTCCTACTTCGGCAAGGGCGAATAGGTCAGCCGCGTGATCCGTGTCTCTAAATACATACGACGTGGTCTGATAAATCGGTACTGCTCGACTCCCAGTGGCAGGGTCAGGATTCTGCCCAGCGTGAATTTGTTTTGTGTCAAATCCCCAAGTCGTGTTCATTTTGATCTCCTTTTGTGCTGGATTGCCATAGGGCGGACAAAAGGGCTTCCGTTGCCGTGAGAAAACAAAAATGATCTCCCCGGACACTTTGTTGCTTTGGTTCCAAACCTCAGCCATATCCCTACAAAGTAGGAAAGCACCTTGGGTGTCCACCCCAGGTTGCTGGGCGCACAGCAGTGCGCCGCTCTTGATAACGGCCCTATCTCAGCACTTTTGTCCGATCACCGCAAATAGTCCGAACAATTCGTCGCGAATATTGCAGCATTGAGAGTCGATGTCTCTGACACACTGAGGGCATGGCGAGATTTCAGCGGGTGAAAGAAACCGATGGGGATGGAACCCCACGTTTAGTGAGCCTCGAGGTCACAGATGATGCTGTGTATCGAACGTCGAAAGCGCAAATGTGGGAAGGACGCCTTCCTTTAGCCGCCCTGATTAGCACCAACATTTCGCGCGATGGGTCTTCCGACCTAGTGACAGTGGAAACTAAACATGGACAAATTCAATGGGTTCTTAAAAACGGTCAAAGCCTGATCGATGCCATCGAAAGATCTAGAGGCTGACCCGTTCTGCGAATTTCTAGTCTGACGAACTCTCCGTGGACGCCGAGGGTTATTCAGCGCGAGGTATGTGACAAGGCTTAGGCTTGGGACGGCGAGAGAGGACTCCTCCATGATTACTTCAATGCCCCGCATAGCTATCGCTGTAAGCGATTTCGAACAAGCTATGACAACTTTCAAAAACCAGATGGGTATGCACGTCGTCGATTTTTCTCCTGAAACTGTCCCGTCTCTTGGAGCGCACGTTGGGATGTGTCAACCGGTTGGGGGAAGCAATATTGAGCTCATGGCACCCTCGAACCCCAACGAACCGTTGAGCCAAGCCCTGCAAAAATTCCTTGACCGGCGAGGTGAGGGGATCTACGCAATGATGCTCGAATCTCCCGACCCCAACGCCGAAGCAGAAACACTTCTGAGACGGGGTATTAAAGTACTTCCGCTCATGAGAGGTGCCGGCGGACGCGATATTCATCCCAGCTCCACTCACGGAGTATTAGTCAGGATTTATCCCGACGATTCAGTTGTCCAACCAGAAAATCCCTCGAGTGCATCACCCCATTACACGGGAATTCAGCGAGTAGTTGTAGCAACTCGCGACGCAAGCCTTGCAGGTGACGTATACGCACAAGGGTTAGGGCTCGCTTCTGACCCGCCACAAATGGATACCGACAAGGGAGTTATTAGTTGCATTGTGCGACCTCCTAAAGGCGGTCTCATCGAACTTGTTTCACCAATAGATGTTTCTAAGCAGCCCGCTCAGGAACTCGAATCTTTCCTCGGCAGTAAAGGCGAGGGAATCATGGCGCTACACCTCAGTGCCAGTGAGGATGTACCACAGCGCGACTTCAAAATGTTTGGAACTAGCTTTTCGGTCTCGTAATAACCTAAGAAAATTTTCCCCTAACACAATCAGGCAAGGCAAATGTCAATCCTCCTATCATTAAGAACGTCGCGAAAGTGCAAGGAATTTTAGATATGACGAACAACATCGAATCGGATTATGAAGTAATCGTCGTGGGCGCCGGCGTCGCTGGCATCTATCAAATCAAAAGACTCACAGACATGGGAATCAAGGCGACGGTATTAGAAGCCGACCCTGATTTAGGAGGCACTTGGTATAACAACCGGTACCCCGGGGCCCGGTTCGATTCGGAAAGTTATACCTATGGTTACTCGTTTTCTCGAGAAGTTCTCGACGAGTGGTATTGGAAAGAAATGTTTTCCGGGCAGCCAGAAAATCTGAAATACCTGAACTTCGTCGCCGACAAATTCGATCTACGAAAACATATGCAATTTAATTGTCGGGTTGAGTCAGCCATCTTCGATGAAGCAAGCGAATTGTGGAAGATCCAGGTATCCGATGGACGCGATCTCACGTGCCGCATTCTGGTACTTGCACTCGGTTTACTCTCCCAACCCACGATGCCCCGTGTTGAAGGCGTGGAAGACTTCAAAGGCCGCTCATGGCATACCTACGGATGGCCGCATGAAGAAGTTGACCTAAGAGATCAGCGAGTCGGCATTATCGGTACCGGAGCAACAGCAATCCAGGTCATCGGTGAAATAGCTGACAAGGTGGGTGACCTGACAGTCTTCCAGCGACGACCGAATTGGGTTGCTCCACTCAACAACAGCGAAATCAGCGTTGATCAGATGAACGACATTCGGGATCGTTATGACGAGATCTTTGAGACTTGTGCTCGCACACCAGGCGGATTTGAACACGAACCGGACCGAAGAGGCTTTTACGAAGTGAGCCAAGAGGAACGGTTCGAACTATGGGATCGTCTTTACGAGGAGCCTGGCTTCAGTATTTGGTTAAAGAACTTCAGAGAGATCTTTACTGACGAAGAAGCCAATGCCGAAATCTCTTCCTACATAGCCGAACGAATACGAAGTCGCGTTGATGACCCAATAGTCGCTGAGAAACTGATCCCCAAGGATCATGGTTTCGGTGTTCAGCGGGTTCCTATGGAGACTGGCTACCTAGAGGCATATAACCGCGACAATGTGCACCTAGTTGATATCAGCGAGACTCCACTTGAACGAATCACTGACAAAGGCATCCGCACCACCGAAGAAGAATTCGAATTCGACATAATTATCTATGCCACCGGATTTGATGCGATCACCGGGTCGTTCGACCACATCGATATCCGAGGCCGAGATGGTCTTACTCTAAGAGAGAAATGGTTTGATAACCCCACCACATTCCTCGGAATGATGGTTTCAGGGTTCCCGAATCTGTTGATGCCTTCGGGCCCTCAGAGTGGTTCGGCTTCAACCAACTACCCTCGCGGAATCGAAAATGGGGTCGACTGGTGCACGGAACTACTGGAGTACATGTGGGAACGAGACCTCACGTATCTCGAAGCAACTGAAGATGCTGAGCAACGTTGGACCGATCACGTCATCAAAATGTATTCGGTGATGCTTATGCGGAAAGCGCAGTCGTGGTTCACGGGCTACAACAGCAACGTTGAAGGTCACGAAGCTGGGAAAGTTCGGTACATGGTTTATAACGGAGGGACCCCCAAGTATGTCGCCTCTATTAGCGAAGTTGCATCGAAGGACTACGAAGGAATTAGGTTCTCAGCCGATGCTAAAGATCGCGGTGAACTGTTAGCGGCTGACTGAAACATTCAGTTGACAGCGTGAGAGAATTTGATCGACTAGTAGCTGTCGCGTTCGGCAGCGAGTTCTCGGATATTTCGAACACAGTCAGAGCAGAGATGTCGACGGTCGTACACGCTTTCATTGCGGAGGCGACCAAATCGATCTGCCCACTGTTCGTTCCATAAGACAGCGTCATCTTGCTCATTTTCGGGAAATAACGAAAAGCTCACTGCGCATAGTTGGCAGACAACGAGACCTAACTGGTGCAATAGGGTCGCACGACTGCGCGATCGAGGACTGTTTAACGGCGCTGGAACTATTCGCTGGCAATCGCCCTCGTTGCCAAGTCGAATTAGTCCTATCTCTAGGTGCAGAGCGGCGTCGATCTGCTCTTCGTCAAAGTCTTCGTCCCCTAGGTAGCAGGCTAAATAGGAACGATCTGCTTGAATCGAATGCGCTTTAGCTTCGCCACACGCTGAAATAAATCGTTTACTGGAGGGTCGAATTATCACTGAGACCACTTCGAAATCTCCACGAAGTTGACCGCCGACGTGACGGATACCTACCGCATCTGGACGGGGATTCGAAACGGATTTTGGGACCTCTGGCGTTAAGAGGCATTTGAGGCCTGAGGAGCTGAACAGCCAGGAAGATACGACTTCCTTCAAATTCTCTTCGGCAATTTTATTAGTCGAAGGCTTAGACATGTTGGCCAAGTTTCTCGCTGAGTTGTTTCGATTGAGTCGTCACTGCTGCCGCAACCCTAATGATGTTTTTGAATGCTTAGTTAAACCACCAAAGCAGATTGTTACTCGCATACGGCAACTAGTAACAGTTTGTGGCCTCCTGAGGTGTCCTAAAGTCCTTTCATGAAGTTCCTCTCTCAGTCGAAGGTAAATAACAAAAAGCTACAGAGCTTTGTTGATCTGGCGAGTTCTCGCAGAAGCGTCAGAAGCTTTAACCCAGGACAACGAGTTCCTAAAGAAACGTTAGAGAAAATTGCTGATGCAGGTCGGTGGGCGCCCTCGGGAGCGAATTCTCAACCATGGGAAATATGTGTAGTCGAAGACCCTGAACGAGTCCGTGACGTTGCATCGGTCATGGCCAGCCAAGCGGACCGACTCAACGAACATTGCAAAGGATTTCCGCATGTGCATAAAAAACATTGGGTTCACGATTCGATCGCTCTACTCGCTGTGTTCGTAGACCCGCGTTGGGCCGCAACCTATCCGGTCGCTCTCGACTCTGATCTAGACCGAGCTGAATACGAGGAAAACCGTTCGAATATTCTGCTTGTTTCAGTTGGGGCGGCGATTCAGAACTTGCAACTCGCTACTACTGCAGCAGGTTTAACGAGCGCGTGGTTATCTGGGGGAGGTGAACCTCAAACGGCCCGTGACTTACAAGAACTACTTGGTTTTCCTGCTAGCCATATTCCATACGGCATAGTTCCTGTCGGATGGCCTCGTCGAAAAGCTGAGAGCAGGTGGCGCCGGCCGATTAGTGAGACAGTCCATTGGAATAGAGCAGTGGAAGCGAATCTGCGAAACCAGCACGACATCGACCACTATCTCGCTAAAGAGCGACGACATTCGATCTATAAAGATGCGACAGCCCGCGATGAGCATGTGGAGAGAGCGCCTACCGCCGGAGAAATCGACGCAGTTGAAGACGGAAATCTTTAAATATCTGGCCACGCTCAAGGTCCCGCTCTCGCAGGTCTGCCAATGACCCACAACCACAGTCATCGATTTCAGGATCTCCAAGATGCCGATGAGGGCACCCAAGTTCGTGATCCAGAAACACGACGCATTCATAGTTGTTGCCGTCAGCGTCTCGTCTCATGTAGCGCTGAGCGCCACCAGCAAAACGCCGGTCGAACCTCATGGGTTGAGGTTAGTCGCCTGTCGACCGTCGCTGGAGGAGGGTCACCCTGTCGACACGAAAGAAGTCATCTTGATTCTTCGGCGCTTAACGATTTGACTGGAACTCAATCAAAAGAAGGGAATCGCAGTGATATCTGTTGCAACTCGTTGGGAAGGCACGCCAGAAGCAATGCGTGCAGTAGAGGCTGGATCTCGAGCTGCTAAGGCTCAACACGAATCTTGGGGAGCGAAAAACCCGCGGTTGATGCGTCCAGTGACCGGCACCGGCGGTATGGAAGTGGCCCTATACGTCACAGACTTTGACAGCATGGAAGACTATGGACGTTTCTGGGACCAAGTTTCAGTGAGCGACTGGTTTACTCAACTGCAGACTGATGTGGCGGCAGCTTTCCCAGGTCTGCGGATGGCCGACACAATCGTTATGTATGACGCCATCGCGGACTAACAACGCATCTAAGCGATAGACGAAACTAGGTTAAGGCCGCTCTATAGGTGGAGCGGCCTTAACGTTTACCTAGAAGTGATAGTGCTTGATTTATATGGCGCGCACGTTTTGGGCCTCATCGCCCTTTTGGCCTTCACCAATCTCAAATTCAACCGCTTGGCCTTCTTCTAGCGACCGGTATCCCGATCCTTCGACGTTTGAGTAGTGGACGAAAACATCATCCCCGTCTTCACGAGATATAAATCCGAAGCCCTTCTGAGCGTTGAAGAACTTTACTGTTCCTTGTGCCATTGATCGCCCTCAATTTCTTTCTACACGAGTACAAAATAATTCTGCACACCTTGACCCTACTTAGCCCCTTGTTGGCCGCCAAGAGCACATTCGACTTCCAACAGTGTCGAGGGGATCGACCTCAGCGTTGGTAGTCCCGAGCCCTGAATCATGCGTTGATTTCTCTGAGCGAAAGCTATGGACGTCGATATTTTGGGCCTGTCCGCCCCTATGCGCTTATTGATCAGTTCTTCCAAGAAATGCGGCAAGGTAGGTCGTAATGGGCAGCGCTGCTACAAGTCCAATGGATCCACACAAAGTGCGGACTAGCTCAATCGCGATCACTTCAGAGTTAGCTACATCGGCGAGAGACTGTTCAGAAACAGCGAATAACAAAAGCAGCGGGATGCTGGAACCCGCGTACGCCAACAAAAGAGTGTTAACGGTCGATGCAATGTGTTCTCTGCCAATACGCAACCCCGACATTGCCAGTTGGCTGGCCGATAGATCGCTATTTCGTGCTCGCAACTCGAGAACAGTAGCTGTTTGCGTGATCGTCACGTCATCTAGCGCTCCCAAGGCTGCGATAATCGTGCCACCAAGCAGGAGGCCTCGAACATCGAGACTTTCGGCTAGGAAAGGAAGGACAAATGCTTCCTCGCTGGAATAGCCAGAAAATTTCGCCAATTCAAAAAAGGCTGAGGAAATACCCAACGTAAGTCCCAAGGCTGTGAGGGTTCCAGCGAGGGCAACAGTGGTCATGAGATTGAACCCATGGGTGAAATACAGGCTGAAATAGGCAATCGCTGCGGCAGCTACGACGCACACTAGAACAGGGTCATTTCCGTCCAACACCGACGGTGCGACGAATTTGACCAGCACGAGAACCGTTCCGGCCATAGCCAATAACGCCAACAAACCCCGGATCCTGGCCAACAAGATCACTGTCGCTGCGAATAAAAGGATCAACCACCAAAGAGAGCCCATTCGGTCTCGATCCTGGTAGTAGTAAGAATTGGTGGGAGCATCGAAGCCGAGAATGACACCGTCGCCAGCGGCTAACTGAGGGAAAGACGGATCAAAAGAAGTGTTGACCTGAGGCAAAATGACCAAAGAGCCACTTTCTGGACCTTCTTGTAGGACGACCGTTACGTTTCTGCAAGTTTCCACTTCGGAAGATATTGAATAGCCACAAATAGTTTCGGTGGCTTCATGAACCGTTGCTCTAAGCAACTGAGAGGTCAACGTGATTTGTTCAGCGTTCTGCTGTATCTCTGCGGACCTCTCTTGGTTTGGCCAAAGAGCGATAACGCCGATGAGCGTAGCAACCGCTGCCATAGCCACCACGCCAAAGATAAGACGAAACATTAGAGACTTTGTGACGCCATGGAGCCCGAAATTCAGATGTAACGAGTGGCTGTGACTATGAGAAACGTTGAGATCCTCAGGCTCTTGTTCGTTCATTCGGTCTTCCAGTTAACGCCCGGTGGCTTGCTGTGATCCTAATGAACGAAGCGAGGTGCAGTCGCGCGCCGAACCTAAACAATAGGTCTGTGAGGGCGCTGTACCCACACCAACGCTATGGGCGGCTAGACGGAGCGTTTCGCTGTCAGGGTCTGGGCCCCCAGGGGGCTGATTGCATGAGCTGTATCTCTTGTTTCTGCAGCAGCGGCCTCAGTTGAACTGCAAAAGCCATGAAGTCATCGTCGGTGAACAAGTTCTTCCAAAACTCGCGCCGTTCGGCGTCATCACTGAAACGCCACAGATGGATCAGTTGGTGCAGGGGCCCGGTGTCCGAGACAAAGTAACCGACTAGGAATCTAGAATGACCTCCGGCCTCGAGAGCGGGCCAGCCCTCGTTGGAGTACAACTCAAGAACTTTGCTCATTTGACCCACATGCACGTCGTAAGTCCGCCGCTCATAAAGCTCTAATTCACTCATGACAAAACCCTAGCCCGCTTGGTCCGGCGAGACTTCATGCTTGGTTGATCAACGATGCTCGTGTTTTCGATAGACGAGATTTTCAGCGAACCCACTCGTGATGAGCATCGAGATTTCGGTAGGTCACATTGGAAGCCTCTTGTTCCTTAGCGGCGCCTTCCTGTGTGGCCTCGAGGTCGTTGTTGTCGGAAGCGGTGTCCCATGATTCGAATTCGACGATACTTAGGATCTTGTCGGGAGCATCGCGGTCCGTGCATAGGGTCAATTTCTTGACTTTGCTGTCATCTCCAGTGCTCTCGAAATAACCTTCAATTTCGGAGCGTGCCTCTTCGATATCACCGCTTTGCTCCACGATTTGAATAAATTTCATTTTCCCACCTTCTTAAGAGTTCTTGGATCTAAGTCTTTCGTTCTAGCAGGGCTTTCATTCTCGTTCAAAGTGGCATGGACCTCGCTGTGACGGCGCATAACTGAGTTACCGCCCCCAAGAAAAGAGTGAAGGTCCGTGTGATTTTTTTTATAAATGGTCTAATTGGTCGTACTGTTTAGAGTCGACTCAGGAGCGTGGAACCAGGTGTCCTCAGAAATCAATGATCTAGAACGGCTCATAGCCTTGCGAGATTCGGGTGAAATCGATGAAGAAGAGTTCACCGCACTGAAACAGCAGATATTCGCGCCAGAAGCAGCTAGTCAACCCAATAGTGAAGAACGAAAACAACTTATAGGCCTCACTGTTGTGGTGACGCTTCTGGTCTGTGGGGCGGCATTTGGTATCTACAAGGCAGTCTCCGGTTCCTCAGATGAGAGATCTCCGCAAGAACAAGTATTTGTTGACCGCTTCGTATCGAGTGGCGCTGCAACCGGTTTTGGCGGACTAGATGAAATCGGGTTCGAATCCTCAGACGCTCGCTGCGTCGGTAACGGCCTCGTTGACCGCGTAGGGATGGACACCTTAAACGTCACAGGTGTCGGTTGGCTTACCTCTGATGAACTGCCGCCACAATTGACAGAACCATTTCTTGAGTCCATGAGTGACTGTGTCGATCTTAAAGAACTTGCTGCGATAGGCATGGCTGGGGGCGCCGAGATGGAAGTGGCTTTGTTCGCTTGCGCTTTGCAAGATTTGTCAGAACTAGAATTAATCGAGCTCTTATTAGCAGCAGACAACGAGTTGGAGCTTGATGATGACGCCGCAGCCCGAATTCTGTTCCCCGTCATCGGAAGCTTGTTTGATTGCGCGGCGGAATTACCCGGTATCGATCTTGACGAACTTATGGATTTTGACTGGTAGAACCGCTCTGTCGGCCCACATATGAGCCGTAAAAGTGTACAGCTGCAGCGATAATGCATGCCCACGCACCCCACCCTAAGAACGAAGTCTCAAGGATGAGCTTGAGCAAGAGAGCGCCCATCATTACCGCGCTAACAAGGAACAGCACCTCTTCCCAGCTTTTCCCTTTGGGGCTTTCGGGTAACTTGTCGCTGCCCAACGCCTGGGCATAGGAGATCAGCATTGATATGACCACTGCAAGAAGGGCGACAACCCCCAGTAAGGCATTTGGTGCTTGAATCGCAGATTGCGACAACCCCCAAGACCCTTCTCCGAATTGGTGCCATGGAGCGAAGATCAGGAACAGTAGAAGAATTGGGCCGCTAG
>Ga0315326_10000038_pt1 | contig 52771 bp, 50 predicted proteins | sample M180m32315metaG_FD_203457 | JGI IMG/M metagenome (GOLD analysis project Ga0315326, IMG submission 203457) | Ammonia-oxidizing marine archaeal communities from Monterey Bay, California, United States - M1 80m 32315 | ecosystem: Environmental > Aquatic > Marine > Coastal | place: USA: California... | reverse complement strand
GAAAGCAAATCATCCAGTTGTTTTTGAGCTCGATCGTTTGTGAACTCCCACGCGAGATTGGTGACTCCGGCCGAATAAAGCTCGGGTAACGAGTCAGCCACAAAACGGACATGCTGTGAGACCCCGACCTGGTCACCGAGCAGCACCAACTGTTTCGACCCAGCTAATTGCGCAAGGTGCGCGGTAGCTGATTGCAGTGAAGATCCTGAATCCCCATCTATGTTTTCCGGTTCGCTCATCTCTGCACCCTCGCGCGCCTAAACGATCTGGGTCCAACTGAGTTCAGCCGATGCCGCCGCGTTACTGAGAGCGGCTTCGAAATCAGTAACGGTTGCGCCGGCGCCACGAAGACGAGGATCGAGTGACCACCTTCGGGCTTCAGCGAGATTTTCATCATCAATCAATCCTTGCAGAGGAGTGGGTCCCTGAACATCGCTGGCAGTTTCAAGAAATACCCACCCATGAGCAAATTGAGAGATATCGCCTCCGTCTGCTGAAGTTGAGCACGAGAGGCGCCCTATCGCGCCAGAACTTACGTCGAAAGCGATCGGAAAATGGGGTCTATTCGGATGGGCAAAAGCAGCGTCTAAATAACCGTCCGCGGGAAGAGTGAAATACCCGTGTTCGCCAGCAGCGGTGAAGGGTTGGTGAATCAAGACTGTTGCCGCCTGGTCGGCGATAGCGCTATAAACGTGGTTTCCACAGCCAATGACGCGACCATCAACAATTTCTGTGTCGATCTCGTCGTTTATGGAGTGCGGCCGGCGCCGCAGGCGAGTGAGCGCATTCACTGTTCGTGTAAGAACTAATGCTTTTTGGCCGCTATCGGCAAATTCTCCTAACAACACCTCAGCCATGTGTCGCGAAGCCGGACCTCGAGGACGTAAGTGTTCCCATGCATATGGCGAAAGTAAATCAGCGCTGTCCGTTACAGCATCGATATCTATGTCGTAGTCAAGTGCAACCACTCGAAGGATTGGCGAACCAGGGTCGCGTGTCTGATTGACGCCCCAGACTGAACGCAGAATGTCTAAATATTCGACATACGCAAAGTGGTGACGTAACCCCCACCTAAAGAGGGCCGATCGAGCTATACCTTCGTCGAATTGCGGAGCATGAACGAGTTCGTCCAGCAATGATTGATCATCTACGCAAGCCCACTCAATACCTAATAGTTGAACACCGGCAGCGCTTACCGAAGGGATCAATTCTTGCATGAATAAACCTGTTCTCCGGGAAGGCAGGTCATGTCCGACGAAGACTATTTCGTGCCGATCGAACAGGGACGCGACGTAGTCGATCGGTTCCCGGCCAGATATTGAGATTTCATCGATAATCAAATCAAGCTTGTTCGGATCCACAGATGAGAGATGCCGACGTTGTCGAAAATGTTCGACAGTTTCAAGCATTGCTTCGTCGTCGCGAGAACTCACTTGATCGAGAGTACCTAGCTCTAAACCTCAGGTGATAGCTGCGCTCATATATTCGGCACGCTCATGGCTGCAACAGAGCGAGACTCCAGCGTATGGTGAAGGAACTTCCCTGGTTACAGACCAAGAAAGAGACAACCTCTATGACAATGCGTCTGTATGACACCGCCCGTCAGGAAATAGTCGATCTTGAGGTGGGCGATCATGTTCAGATGTACGTATGTGGAATAACTCCATACGACTCAACCCATCTGGGCCATGCAGCGACCTACCTCACATACGACCTCATTATCCGAAGACTCGAAGATCTTGGTCATACCGTTGAACTCGTGAGAAACGTCACTGACGTTGATGACAGCATTTTGCCGAAGGCGCGAGAACTAGGTATCGATTTTCTAAAACTCGCTGAGTCCGAGATGGATCGCTTCAGTCAGGACATGGAAGCGCTGAATACACGGCCAGCGAGCTCAGAGCCGCGAGCAACGGAGTCCATTGCGGGCATGATCGAACTAATTAGCGCCCTGGAAAGTGGCGGCCACACCTACACGATTGATGGCATCACATATTTCGACGTGTCAACGTTCGCATCTTTTGGGAAGCTCTCGCATTTGACCAACGCAGAGATGGTCGCATTAGCGGCTGAAAGAGGCGGCTCCCCTGACGACCCTCGGCAGCGGAACGCCTTAGATTTTGTTTTGTGGCAGCCGAGTGCCGACGACGAACCGCGTTGGGATTCACCATTTGGGCCAGGCAGACCCGGGTGGCATATCGAGTGTTCGGCTATGAGCATGGACGCACTTGGAACAACAATTGATATTCACGGAGGTGGAGGAGACTTAATTTTCCCCCACCACGAATGCGAGATCGCGCAAAGTGAATGCGTAACCGGTGAGTTGTTTTCCCGGTACTGGGTTCACGCAGGCCTTGTTGCGTATCAAGGAACAAAGATGTCGAAATCTCTCGGCAATTTGGTATTCGTGTCTGACCTCCGCCAAAAGATCGATCCGAGAGCTATCCGACTTGCTCTCATGGCCCATCACTATCGTTCTGACTTTGAGTGGTTTGATGAAGAAGGGCCGCAAGCCCAATCTGATCTGGAATGGTTGGTCCGGGCGGCGGGCGACGCTGACCCTGTGAGTCACGGACCATTAATTGACGAAGTGCGAAGTGCTTTAGACGACGACCTTGATGCACCTCGTGCGCGCGCTGCCCTTCTCGCAGCAGCACAATCGATCGAAGATGGCGCAGGGCCACCACATCGAGGATGCCTAGTTGCGGCAGCTTCGTTGTGTGGTATCGACCTTCGCGAATAACTGTGAACCGTCAACGACCCGATCAAGGAGCCAACCGGGGTTAGCCTGTCATCTCATGCAGTCCATCGCTGTGGTTAACCAAAAAGGAGGCGTGGGTAAAACCACCGTCACCCTTGGTATCGCTGAAGCCGCTAGTGCTTCGGGTATGAGGGTGTTGGTCATCGACCTTGACCCCCAAGCCAATGCCTCGAGTGGCTTGGGTATATGGAATGCAAGGCCATCAATCGACGATGTCCTGGCGGAGGCAAGGGCGGGCTCAGTTAATGACGCAATCCGTCCGTCTAATTGGCCCGAGCATGGCCCTCAGCCCGACCTTGTTCCGGGTAGTCACTTGCTCGCCGGCAGAGAGCCTCTACTCGCCGCCGATCCCGTAGGAGCCCAAGACCGCCTGCGACTTTCGCTAGCAGGAGTGGACCACGACCTTGTACTCATCGACTGTCCACCGTCGCTAGGTCTTTTATGTATAAACGGTCTGTTCGCCGCCGAACGAGCTGTGATTGTCACTGAACCTGCTGCTTGGGCAGCCGATGGAGTTGACCTAATGCACAACACAATTGAACGAGTTGCAGGGCGCTTGGGCGCTCCACGACTTGCGGGGGTGGTTGTAAACCGAGTTGGCCGTACCCGCGATAATCGTTATTGGTGCGAACAGTTACACGATCGATTTGGTGATCTCGTACTACCTCAAATCCAACTCAGGGCTGCAATCGCAGAGGCGTCGGGTCAATCCACCAGCCTGAGGGCATTAGGGAAGCGTCCGGGCGCCGCTGAAGCTGCCAGTCAGTTCAGCGAATTATGGGATTCGTTAAGCGAGGTTCGCACCTTAAACCCGGCCAGCGAAGAGCCCCTCCAAAGCGACCAACCCTCGATGCCCAGTACCATCGACTAGCGAAGGAGCGCGATGGCCGGCTACGACCCCAACCGACCGCGACCCACTGACCGTGGGGCATTCATCGGCCTTCCCGGCGACCCCGTGACGGAGCGTCCTGAATCTCAAATACCGACAGATCACGAAAGCGACGCGGAGCAACTACCAACCGCCGGCACAAAAGATGAAATGGGACCCACCCTTCAGACGGTGCCACAAGCCGTACCGCCCTTAGATCGGAGAGTCCCAGCGGTCGCGGTGTTTGGTGGCCTGGCAGGGCTTATCGCTGTGCTCTGGCTTTGGCGTCGTACCGCGAAAAGAGACAGATGACCCAACGTCCCTTCCCTCGGGCAAGATTAAGGTTGTGAATTCAACCGAGATGGAAACTGAAAGCTTTCGCCCAAGGCATTTGAGCCCGAGTTCAGCGTCCACTTTCCGACAATGCCCACGACGTTGGCGGATGAGATATATCGACAAACTCCCAGATCCCAAAGGTGAAGCTGCAGTACTTGGCACTTTTGTTCATCGGATACTTGAAGACTTACTCAGCCTTGACGCAAGCGACCGTTCGGTTGATGCAGCCAGAGCGATAGCGCGCGAGTTGTGGGATGAGATTCGTAATGACGATGACTTTCTAGGGTTGGTCCTAACTCAGGAAGAGACCACTTCATTTATGTGGAAGGCCTGGAGGTTGGTTGAACGGTACTTTTCGCTAGAAGACCCGACTGCCGTAGATGTCGTGCGGGCAGAACAAGAATTATCCGTTGAAATTTCGGGGGTTCCCTTCTTCGGCATAGTCGATCTGACTGAACGCGTGTCCTCTGGAGTGCGAGTCGTTGACTACAAAACAGGCAAGTCACCCGCGGCAAAATATGTTGACGACAAACTTTCCCAGGTTTGGTTATACGCGGCCGCGCTAGCAGAAACACACCACGAGGTATCAGAGGTTCGTCTGATGTATCTGACGAGCGGCCCGATTGATCGTCCTATTGATGCCGATGCAGTGGGAGAAGCTGTTGACCAGCACAGGCTTACCTGGGACCTTCTTTGTCAATCAATAGACACTGAGCACTTCCCCCACAAAACTGGGCCGTTGTGTAACTGGTGTCCGTATGTAGACCTGTGCCCGGAAGGCGCGGCTGAAGCAGAGAGGCGATATGGGCCTCGTAGCTAAGAAACGGCGCGGTTGGAGTGCCTGAACTTCCCGAGGTCGAAACGATTCGCCGACAATTGGAACGTGAAATTCTCAAACGGACAGTCGTTCAGGCAGGTAGTCACGAATCAGAAAAGTTTCGGCCCGCTCGAGATGTTGAAGGTCAACGATTTACGGTTCTTCGGCGACGTGGCAAGTACTTAATTGCAGAGCTTGGGAATGAGACAGAACTCATCGTTCACCTTGGGATGACCGGGCAATTACTCATAGAAAACCCTGAACTTGATGTATCAGTAGTCGACCAATACATGAGGGCATGGTGGTTACTAGACGATCAGCGGACACTCGTTTTCAGAGATGTTCGTAGGTTCGGCAGAATCGCGCTCGTTAAGAAAGGTGATTACTCGCAAATTCCGACATTGCTGCACATGGGCCCTGAGCCCTTTGACTCGGACTTTGACGGGGACGAACTATGGAGGAGAGCCCGAGGTCGAAAGCAGCGTATTAAGACCCAACTGTTGGGGCAGCGCCTCGTGGCAGGAGTGGGGAATATTTATGCCGACGAAGCATTGTTTCAAGCCGGACTTAACCCGTCGCTACGTTCCATTAGTCGACCTCAAGCCCAACGACTCGTTGATGCTATTCGAGCGGTGTTTTCGCAAGCCTTGGAGCGAGGAGGAACGACGCTTCGCGACTACCGCAACCTGATGGGGGAAGGTTCCAATCAACATTATCTACAGTGTTACGGCCGCGCTGGGCAGGAATGTTTTGCGTGCGGTTCTAGTCTGAGGGCACGAATGATTGATGGCCGTTCCACCACCTGGTGCCCCGGGTGTCAACGTCGCTGAAATTGGTCCGTGGCTACTAACCGTTTGAGGCTGAGATGCATCGCGCCATTGACGTTTTTTCGGCGAGTTCAATAATTTTGGTTTCGAGACAGCGAGATCGTGGTGCTTTCGAACACACCGTAGGTAGATGGTTGTGGTCGTGAGACGAGCTATTGGTTTGCGCTCAGACCGTGTTTGATTTGGAAGGCTTTACCTGACTCGTCAACAAGCAGGCGGTAATCGAACTCACCATGATGAACGCGAATGCCCACTTGTAGGCGCCGTAGGCGTCTGCCAATCCAGTCGGCTCACCTGTAATTGCGAACATTGCGGCTAGACCGAGGGCTCCACCAAACTGACGCGCCGTCTGCGTGACGCCGCCCGCAAGACTAAAGAACTGCGGGCTAACTTCAGATACTCCGGCCGCAGCTAAAACACCTAATGTCAGTCCCATTCCGCCGGCGCTCAAGATAAGGCCCGGCAAATAACCAGTTAAGTAGTTGGGTTGTTCGTTGAGCATCGTTATCCACCAAAGCATGCCCAAAGCACATATGAAGGTTCCTGGCCCGGCCACCAGCCTGTGTCCGTAACGGTCAGCGAGAGGTCCCGCCACCATCGCCGCAACTGTGACCACCAGAGCCCCGAATGCACTTGATAAACCGGTTACACCTATTGAGTACCCCCAGGCATCGGTTAAGAACAGAACAAGGGAAAGCATCAACGCATACATGCCAAGGGCAAATACAAACAAGGCCAGTGATGCACGGCGAAAAGATGAAATTACCACCAAAGCGCGCGGAAGAATTGGCTCGGCGTGGCGGTTGTTTCGGTATATGAAAGCAGCTAAACAGGCGATTCCGATGAGGATCGACATTGGAAAGGGCTGAATGCCCACCCGAACTGGCCACGTCATAATCTCCATGGAGGACCAACCCCAGTCGCGTCCTTGCACAATGGCCAGCACAAGCAACCCTGTTGCTGAGGCAAGTAGCCCCCCACCGAGCACATCGGGTTTCGCAGCGGAGTTATCTTTTGGGGTTTCGACGAACACTCGTTTACTGAGAGTTAGAGCGATGACGCCAAGGGGCAAGTTGATCATGAAGGCCCAACGCCAACTCGCTAACTCAATGATTCCGGCGCCGATAGCGGGACCGAAAGCATTTGCTGACGCGAAGCAAGCCCCCCAAAGAGTCACTGCGGTAGCTCGACGTTCCGCGGGCCACGAGGCAATTACAAGCCCCATCGAAGCAGGAGTGATGAGTGCTGCTCCGACTCCTTGAAAGCCTCGCATTGCTACTAGAAATAAAGCACCGGGAGAAACAGCCACTCCGATAGACGCCAATACGAAGACTGCTAAGCCGATAGTCATCACTCGGAGCCTGCCGGCTCGGTCGGCTAGACGGCCACTCACCACGAGCAACGCGGCGTACACAAGTACGTACGCGTTGAGAACCCACGAGAGCCGCGCGTTTGAGACTCCTTCAAAGTCTTTTCTGAGACTTGGAAAAGCTACGTTGACAATTGAGCCATCTACACCGACCAAGAACATGGCCAGACCAGCGGCGACGAGGGCCAACCAGGCTTTACGAGTGAGAGTTGGGGCGGCAGCGTCAACCATTCTCAGTTCTCTTCGTTAGATCCAGGGCAACTCACGGAACTCACTATTCTAACAGTAGTTACATCGTTGTTGGAACCTAACTGTCTCGGCTATCGAGGCTGACATCGATCGCACCACCAACATTTCCTTCCAGCAAGTTCAGTAATTCTGATGGCGGTGCCGCAACGTCTGCACGGCTTTGATTCGCGTTTATATACGTACAACGCTTGAGCAGAATTAACTCGCCCGGCCACGGAACCTGAATCTTCTCGAGAAACCGTAACAATCCGGTTGAGCCGGACCCCTTGACGCAGTTGAACTCTCGCTATCTCCCACAGGTCGCGGATCTCAGTCTCAGTTAGTTCACAGGAGGGTCGTTCGGGGTGTATCCCAAGAATGAAAAGAAACTCAGCGCGATATACGTTCCCAATTCCCGCGATAACCGACTGGTCTAATAGTGAGACAGCGATCGGAGTTCGACGACGGGCCAGGTTTTCAGCGAAATGATTCCAACGCGTCCCTCGCCGGAGGGGGTCAGGCCCCAAACCGTCAGTGACGTTGAGGAGCTCATCGATTGAAATTAGGGCACATTTTTGAGGCCCAGTGAGGTGCCACGCTCGCTTTCCTTCAAGGCGAAGACGCACGGTGTCTGTTGTTGCCGAGTCAATCGAACGAGGCCGGAATTTCCCGATTAAACCGAGATGAACGTGCAAGATCAGTTCGTCATTGAAACTGAGAAACAAATGCTTCCCCCAGGCTTCGCTCTTCGACAAAATCGTCCCATTAATTTGGGTCGCCCCACTTTGGAAACGGCCCTGCGGAGAGCTTGCAGTCACTTGATGCGTCCCAAAATCAGAACGCAAATCTCGCGATAGCCGGTGAATCGTATGACCTTCGGGCACCATGTATGTCTAACGCGCGGAGCAACGTAAGGTTCGTTTATGGCACTTGGTATCGAAGACGTAATGGTGGGTTGCTGGACCGACGAACAACATGCAACAGGAGTCACGGTTGTTCTTCCCCCCAAAGGCTCGCTCGGCGCTATCGCAGTGCGTGGTGGCGCTCCCGGCACGCGTGAGGCAGCGGCGTTGGGACCCAATGGTTCCGGGGTCGAATGCCACGCCGTCGCGTTATGTGGGAACAGCGTGTTCGGTCTGGGGGCGGCCGAGGGAGTGGTCCAATGGTGCAGCGATCGCAAGCGCGGCCTTGAGTTGGCGACCGTTATTGTGCCCGTCGTTGGCGCAGCGGTCGTCTTCGATATAACTGGACCCGACGATCCGCGACCCGGCCCCGAGGCAGGCCGGCTGGCATGTGAGGCGGCAACCAGCGCTGACCCCGAGACCGGACGTGTTGGGGTTGGTCGAGGCTGCACTGTTGGCAAAGCAGCAGGTCGGATCTATGCAAGCCCGGGCGGACAAGGAATCTCGGTTGCTCGATCAGGGGACGTAACCGTGGGAGTCATCGTCGCCGTTAACGCTTTTGGTGATGTGCTCGATACAGACGGCAGTGTCCTTGCCGGTTCTACAGCTGCACTCGACGCTCCTCGTTATCCGTTTGTTTCACTTGATGAAGTGGCTGCTTGGGAGTCCGGTGAAGAGAGAGCCAATACCACTATCGGATGTTTGGTCACTAACGCCGCACTGACCAAACCGGAAGCCTGTCGAGTAGCGGACCTCGCCCACACCGGGATAGCGCGAAGCATCAACCCCCCACATACCTCGGTCGACGGGGATGCATTGTTTTTGTTAGCGACGCAAAAGGTACCAGCGACGGTCGACCTCGTCGCCGACCTTGCCTCTACGGCAGTAGCTGCTGCCATCCGCGCCGCGGTTCAATAACCGCGTCGAATTGGGGCATCAAGTCACATATGGCACTCAAAATGCCTCAAGTTGTGTCACCATCGAGTCACCAGAGAAAGGTGGTGGTCCCAAACATGCCAAGACTTAATAGGACTCTGGAGGTGGTCGGGCGCTGAGGCGGCCTGCCAACTTGGGAGGAAGCCTTCTTCGTATGTAACGAAATGGTGGCGACTCCAACCCAGACCATCCCACTTGACGATGAGCGTGTCGGTCCTCGCGCAGCGAAGCCCTGGCCTTGATAGTCAGGCAAAACGTCTCAGGTGTCGTTTGATGCCCCCGCTCACAAAGTGGGGGCATCAGCGCGTTTCAGGAGCTGTGCCGCTGCGTGACGCTTTTCATGAAAAGCATGGAGCCATAGAGCGGCCTAATCTGGCAAACCTCTTACTTGCCCCTGCAACCGCAATCGAATCCCTTTGGGCAACTTGTCGACTACAAGGTCGTAGCTATCCTCGATCCATTCCTGAACCTCTTTAAGTGGGATCGACCCATCGATTGACACTCGATTCCAATGTCGTTTGTGAAAGTTGCTTGATCGAACAGATGGATATTGCTGTCGCAAAGACTCAGCCTTGTCAGGGTCACACTTGAGAGTGAGGGAAAGGCGATCAGAAATCGTAGGAATTAACGCAAACATTTTCCCTCCAACTTTGAACACTGAGACATGATCGCCGAATGGGAAATCCTCAACCGCGTCAGGTTGACCCAAACAAATTTCCACTAGAAGCTCCCGCTTCATTTGGGCCTCATTCCCCAATTAGAGCATTCGGCCTGACAGGATGCCATGGTGACAACAACGGGAGATCCACTCGAATTCGATTGCCCTCGATGTTCCGAATCGGTCAATGAGCGGTTCTACGGACCTTGCGCCCAGTGCCGTGAAGCACTCAAAACACATCTCGGTGGCGAACCTCGCGAGGTCGGGGCAACAAAATACGAACCAAAGATGAATGTCACACCAAATCAGGTGGCAACTAAAGAGTAACCCTGGCCTCAGCGCGTTCTTCGAGGTGAAGGATCGGAGGCCCACTCGGTCAACTTTTGTACGGTTTCCTCAACCTCACGGGTTGAACCAGCAAACGAGAAGCGGATAAATCGGTATCCCTCTTTGGGATCAAAATCAATGCCGGGAGTGACTGCAATTCCTAGATCATCTAGCCACTCTTGCGCCAAGCTTTGGCTGTCATCGCACAAGTGATCCACCTGCGCCCAAATGTAAAATGCTCCATCGGCAGGAGCTAATTGACTGATGCCGGCCTTGGGTAGACCCTCGAGGAGAATGCTTCGATTAATGGCGTAGCGCTCGACGTTACCTTCAAGCTCACTGTGGCTTTCGAATGCGCCAAGCGCAGCATGTTGTGAAACTGATGCGGCGGCGATGAACGCATTTTGGGCCAAGCGTTCAACGGGAGACACCAGATCGCTGGGAAGAACCAACCACCCGAGTCGCCATCCGGTCATCGAAAAGTACTTCGAGAAGCTATTTACAACAACAGCTTCTTCCCACTCTGCAGCGGCGGTTGGAGCTGAGGTCCCATAGGTGATGCCATGGTAAATCTCGTCGGAAATGAAACGGACACCTCGTTCCCTACACCAGCGAGTCAATTCCGTTAGCTCGTTAGGAAGGAGCATGGTCCCGGTCGGGTTAGATGGACTCGCCACAACTATCCCGTCGATGGGCCCAACATCATCAAGTACCGACGGAGACGGTTGAAATCTGGTGTCGTACCCCACTGGCACTTCAACGACTTCAACGCCCAGCGCTTCAAGGGTGTTGCGGTAACACGGATATCCTGGAGATGGAACTGCGACGCGATCACCGGCCTCGAAACATGCCAGAAACGCCAATGTAAAAGCGCCGCTCGCTCCCATTGTGATCGCAATCCGCTCGGCCCCTATGTTGACGCCGTACCAGTCTTGATAATGGAGGCTCAAACGCTCTCGAAGCGCGTCCATGCCAAGTGCAGAGGTGTACCCGAGTAGTTCATTTTGGATAGCCGCGATCGCGCGCTCGCGTGCCCCTTGGGGCGCCGGGGTTGACGGTTGACCCACCTCAAGATGCAGTACCTCACTGCCGGCCATTTCGCGTGCGGCTGCGGCGCGCATCACCTCCATCACGTAAAACGGAGCGATGTCAGTTCGACTTGAGGTCTTGAGAGCCATAACAGGAGTGTGGCCCCTAGAGACCCACTACCGTCGGTTATTTTTGCGTCGCGCACCGCGACAAGCAACGACCAAGGTGCGCGAAACAACGGCCATCGATAATTGGCCTTTCCCCCGAGCCAGTTAATGAACCATGCTTGAGGGTATGGGCACTGCCTTAATGACGGACCTTTATGAGGTCACTATGCTTGACGCCGCGCTCCGCTCGGGGGTTGCATCACGGCGGGCGACGTTCGAAGTCTTCGCGCGTCGACTGCCCCAGGGGCGAGGGTACGGAGTAGTAGCTGGACCTGGACGTCTGGCAGAACTGCTCGCTCGTTTCCAATTTTCGGCGGCTCAAATCGAGTACTTGGCAAAGCTGGGGCGCTTCACTGACGAACTGCTTGAACATCTGAATACTTTCCGGTTTGAAGGCGAAGTATGGAGCTATCGCGAAGGCGATTTCTATGTGCCTGGAAGCCCCGTGCTTAGAGTTGACTGTTCTTTTGGTGCTGGTCTTCTCCTCGAAACGCTTGTGTTGTCGGTACTCAACCACGACTGCGCCGTGGCATCCGCAGCGGCACGGATGCATGACGTTGCTGGGGGGCGGCACCTAATTGAGATGGGCGGCAGGCGGACGCACGAAGAGGCGGCAGTAGCAGCAGCGAGGGCGGCTTGGCTCGTTGGCTTCGACGCCACCTCAAATATGGAAGCGGGTATCCGCTTTGACCTTCCTACAGCCGGGACTTCAGCCCACGCGTTTACGTTGGCACACGATGACGAAGAATCCGCTTTTGAAGCACAAATTAAAGCGCACGGACTTGAAACGACGCTTTTGGTTGATACCTACGAAATCGAAACGGGCATTGATCGCGCTCTCGCGGCGGCTAAAAGGCTGGGGGGAGTCCCCGGAGCGATTCGTATTGACTCAGGTGACTTAGCTGAGGAAGCACTTCGCGCCCGGAAAAAACTTGACGCGAACGGGGCAGAGTCGACGCGCATTGTCGTGTCGGGCGACCTCGACGAGTACCGAATTGCCGAATTAGCCGGCCACCCAATCGATGGTTACGGAGTCGGAACCCAACTTGTGGTGGGATCTGGCCATGCCACCGCAGGAATGGTCTACAAGCTTGTCGGTATAGCACGACGGTCGGGAACCTACGAGCCGGTCGTACCTGTGGCTAAATCCTCCGAAGGAAAGGCAACTCGAGGTGGGGTCGTGCGCCCGTATCGCGTCATCGACAACGGACAAGCGGTCGATGAAGTGTTGGTGCAGTATGACCGCCCCGGCCCTCCCGACGCCAGAGCACTCCATGTGCCTCTGTTCAGAGCCTGCGAGCCGGCGTATCCACACACCCTTGACGTTGACCGGGAGTTTCATCGACGGGCTCGAATAGAACTGCCTGATTCAATGCGAGCGTTGGACTCACAACCGCCATTTGAAGCTCACACCATCTGATCCAACAGAGCTAGATGCAGTTCGAAGTGGCTATAACTCGTCACCGTCTGAGTTATCGCCAAGGCTGGGAACAGCAAGTGAATCCGAGAAGAAAATGCCTTGGGAAGCCCCTGCAGAGAGAGCGGCCCTCACGTTTACCACCCTAGGTCCGTCGCGACGCACGACAGCTACCACAGGCTCTTCCGTAAAAATTTGGTGTTCCCTGTCGCCGTCAAAAGCCAACGTGGTGGGTCCCACTAGATCAATTTCTTCACCGAGACCAACTCGTGTCACCTCAAGCACCGGCACCTTTTTGTATAGCCCAGGCGCTATTGGAGAATTAGTCCACTGACCTCCGTCTCCGCACCGAACCAAAATCGCTGCGTCCTCATCGACATCACAAGTTGCGTGAAGACCTGCAATTGACGAAACACCAATCGTGTCGGGTCGTGCCACGGACACTAATAACTGTCGAAGATTCATTGGGTCAACTGGCATGCGGTTACCCACGAAATCGTTGACGAGCGTTACTGCATCGACGAGAGCGGCATCTTCAGACCCATCAGTCATACGCAAATGAATCATTTTTGAGCGTGGCGCTACCAAGTCGATGTCGACGAATCCATTCGCAACCAGTCCAGCAGCTGCACCGGCGACTGTTGGTTCGACCAGTGATGGAAATACGTTGTTTGTTCCCGTCGACATCGGTACCAAAGTGACTTCAGGCCAGACTTTGGCGATGGTCCGATTTGTCCCATCGCCCCCAAGTGTGATGATGACATCCACGTGACGTTTTTTCATTTCTAAGGCCGCTCGTTCTGTATCCCTTGGATCAACCCGGGCGTTCACGTCAAGAATTTCTAGCTCGGCCTCCAGCCTCAGATCAGCTAACGCCCCACTGGCGATACCGAATGGCTCTTTCATTGCGACGATGTGACGCGCGCCCGCTGCAACAGCGCCAATAACGGCTCGAGCAATGCGGTTTCGCTTATCTTCGGTGCTAGAGATCCCGCCGCGGGCCGCTACCCGACGAATGTCGCGACCCGAAACGGGGTTGGCAATAATTCCGATAGTGGCGGGGCGATCTGTCACAGCCTCACCCTAGGCAAGGAAAGTTGTTCCATCAGTCTGATACAACAACTGAGTGACTCAGCCACCAGTGGTACTAACAATCGCGGGTTCAGACTCGGGAGGGGGATCGGGCCTACAAGCAGACTTGCGTACTTTCGCCGTTCAGGCTGTCCACGGTGTGTGCGCCGTTACAGTTGTTTCTTCACAAAACACCCAAGAGGTTCGGTCAGCTTTCCCAGTACCCGCTGGTGTTGTTCGCTCCCAGGTCGAATCCGTTTTAGATGATTTCGTGGTATCGGGCGTGAAGACAGGATTGCTGTTCTCTGAAGAGAACACTCTCCTGGTTGCAGAGTTGGCAGAGGCCGGAGCGTTGCCCTCTTTAGTTGTCGATCCGGTAATGGTTGATCGACATGGGCGTCAGCTATACAGCGAAGCGATCGATCGCTTGATCTCTGAGAGGCTAATTCCTCATGCTCTAGTCGTGACTCCGAACCATCTTGAAGCAATGCGGCTGTTAGGAAGGACGATTGCAGACGACACGCAAGCTCTTCGCGACGCAGCGCTAGAACTCGCGAACATGGGTCCGGAAGTTGTCGTTTTGACCGGCGGTCGGAGGTCTTCTCACATGATGGTCGACATCATCGCTTCGGGTGGTAAGACAATCACACTAGAAAATGAGCGTTGTATAACTACCAACGTTCGCGGTACCGGAGACACTCTCTCCGCGGCGATTGCTGCTGGCTTAGCCAGAGGGGTGTCTGCCGTCGATGCTGCACTAGCCGCCCAAGATTTCACTATGCAAGCCATACGCCGCGCCGTCAATTGGAAACTGGGTGCAGGACAAGGACCTATAGACCACCTGGGGCACCTCGACTAAGCCGACCTAGACTGAAGACGCTTAGCCCTGGATTGGGTAGCTGGGAGAAACGCGTGACACGAGAGCAGTGGGAATTAGAGCACCAAGCTGATCAGAGCCGCGACGTGGACTACGAAACTATGAGCGGCATTCCAGTGAAACCGCTTTACAGCCCAGCGGGCGCCGAACCCGACGAACGCATCGGATGGCCTGGCCAATACCCCTATACCCGCGGAGTGCATTCGAGTGGTTACCGGGGCCGCCTGTGGACCATGCGTATGTTTGCGGGCTTCGGAACCCCCGAGGACACGAACGCGCGGTTCAAAGAGATTCTTTCTGCTGGAGGAGGTGGTCTGTCAACCGCTTTCGACATGCCAACGCTGATGGGTCTCGATAGTGACGATGTTCTCTCGGTGGGAGAAGTTGGTCGTTGTGGCGTAGCGGTTGACACCATCGAAGATATGAGGGTTCTCTACGACGGGATTGATCTTGAGGACACAACGACGTCGATGACGATAAACGCGCCTGCAGCGACCATTTGGGCCATGTTCGTAGCAAACGCAGAAGACCAAGGAGCAGACAGAAGTCTTTTAGGAGGAACACTCCAAAACGACATTCTTAAGGAATACCAAGCTCAGAAGGAATGGGTCTTTCCGCCGCGACCTTCGATGCGGCTCGTAGCTGACACAATCGAATTCTCGAAAAACGAAATGCCTAGATGGAACTCTGTTTCAATCAGTGGCTATCACATACGAGAAGCGGGCTCGACGGCGGCTCAAGAACTCGCCTTCACTCTTGGTAACGGCTTCGCTTACGTTGAAGCAGCAGTGCAACGGGGTCTTCATGTAGACGATTTCGCCCCGCGACTCAGCTTCTTCTTTAATGCTCACATTGACTTCTTCGAAGAGATCGCAAAGTATCGAGCCGCGCGCCGAATCTGGGCGCGCTGGATGAAAGAGCACTACGGGGCTCAAGACCCGAAGTCGATGATGCTGCGGTTTCATACGCAGACCGCAGGGGTCTCGTTAACCGCCCAGCAACCCGAGATCAACATCGCTCGAACTGCGATTGAGGCTCTTGCAGGAGTTCTGGGTGGAACGCAAAGTCTGCATACGAATTCGATGGATGAAGCCCTCGCCTTACCGACGGAAAAAGCCGCGCGCATTGCTCTGCGCACCCAACAGATCATCGCTCATGAGACTGGGGTAACGGATGTAGTTGACCCCCTCGGTGGGAGTTGGTTCGTGGAGGAACTCACTGATCAACTCGAGGCTGAAGCCGAAGCCATGTTTAGTCATATTGCTGAGGCGGGAGACGGATCGATGCTCGAAGGGGCCTTTCAGTTAATTGATGAAGGCTGGTACCAGGGAAGCATTGCCGATGCTGCCTATGACTTTGAGAAAAAGGTCAACGCTGGTAGGCGTGTTGTCGTGGGGGTAAACGACTTCACTGAGGGAAACAAAGAGGACCAAATCGATCTTCTAAAAATTACTCCTGAAGATGAAAAACGTCAGATAAAGAGTCTTCAACAAATTAAGAGCGCCCGAAGCCAGCAGGCGGTAGATGAAGCTCTCATCGCATTGAGTCGCGTCGCTGAGACTGATGCGAATTTGATGCCGTCGCTCATTGAAACGGTGAGAACACACGCCACAGTTGGTGAAATCACGACGACTCTCGCCGACGTCTTCGGGCGATACCAAGAAAAACCATTTATTTGACCGGCGCAGCGCGGTCTATCTGGGCCGTGAAGCGGGCTATTGTCATCCAGAGCGAATTTGGTTGACGAGGAAATGATGCTGCAACTGAACCCTCAAAAGCTGATCGCCGTGGCCCTGATAACGACGGCTGCGCTTATTTCTGCCTGTGGTGGTGGACCCGACCAAACTCAACTTGAGCGCGAGTTGCAGGATAAGGCTGGCAGCGACATCCTCCCAGTCGAACTGGGCATGGTTGATTGTCCCGAAGACGTAGTAATGACTCCAGAGTCCGTGTTTATCTGCGCCAGCGAAGTAGCAGGCCAGTACTACGAACTCCAAGTTCGCATAATTGACGCACAAGGCCAATACTCCTACGCCCACAAACACCATCCTCTTCAACTAGTAAACGCCGAGGCACTTTTGGCCGACGAAGTTGCCTACCAAGTTGGATTTGACCTCATGATTGACTGCGGCGACGGTGAGTACCTGGTGGCGCCGATCGGCAGCTCATTCAACTGCGTAGCAACACGTGTCGAAGGCGGAGCCCAAGCGAATATTGAAGTTCGGCTCCAAGACGCCACTGGTCGGTTGACTTGGATTCTTCTGCGGACCTGATCGGTCTTTGCATCGCGAGCGGATGCAAACAATGAACCTGGTGGACGTCAGTAGCATTTCTCTCGTTTGGCCAACAAAGACTTTGTTTGTTGATCTCTCATTTACTGTCGACGAAAAAGACCGAGTCGGAATCTTGGGCATCAACGGATCCGGCAAATCGACATTACTCAACGTGCTTGCAGGCACTGAAACCGCCGATCAAGGTGTGATACGACGTCGGGCGGACCTTGCGATCTCATTTCTTAGTCAACGGCCTGAGTTGGGCGAAGGAACCGTGAGCGACGCCATCGGATCAGATTGGCAAGCTAAAGCCGCCATAGATCGGCTGGGATTGACAGAGATTGCCAACAGAAACATCGCATCTCTTTCCGGGGGTCAACAGAAACGGGCTGCGCTAGCAGCGGTTCTTGAAAATAGTGAAGCGGGTCTTCTGATCCTTGACGAACCAACTAACCATTTGGATATTGAGGGAATTGAATACCTAGAACGCGTCATCAAAAACTTCGCCGGAGGAGTCGTATTCGTATCTCATGACCGGTATCTGATTGACCGCGTTGCCACCAAAACAATCGAACTGTCATCGGATGGGGCTTTCGTAGTCGAGGGCGGCTATCAATCTCATTTACTCGCAAAGGCAGAAAGGCAAGCTAAATCTGAGCGCGACGAAGCAACACGGCGAGTTCTGGAGCGAAAAGAACTCGCGTGGCTACAGCGAGGGGCTCGGGCTCGACGAAGAAAATCTAAGTCTCGACTAGCGATCGCCCAACGAACTCTCGCAACGCCGACTCGACAAGAACAGCGAATTGGTCCGTTGGCCCTAAATGATTTTGGTCAACAACGGCTTGGACGACAAGTTATAGACCTTGAGAATGTAGGTGCCGAAGTCGGCGGCAAGACACTTTTCGACAGCGTCAATCTGTTGATGTCGTCAACGGAACGCTTGGGAGTTGTAGGACCAAATGGAGTCGGAAAATCGACTCTGCTGGACGTGATTGCCGGCCAACGGAAGCCAACAACCGGGACGGTGAACTACGGCTCAACTATTCGAATTGGCTACTTCGACCAAACGGGCCAAACCCTCGACCAAGATGCCAGTGTGGAAGAGATCGTCGCTGGTCCCGGTTCACGACTTGACCACCGTCACACAAGCCTTCTTGGGCGTTTTTGGTTTGAACCAGCGACACACCGAGCTCAGGTCAGAACCCTTTCGGGTGGCGAACAACGAAGGTTGCAGCTCATGTCTGTTCTCGCTTCTGAACCGAACGTTCTTCTCCTTGATGAACCCACAAATGACCTTGACTTGGACACCCTCCGTGCCCTCGAAGAATGGTTGGACACGTTTCGTGGAGCGCTAGTAGTAGTTACTCACGACCGCGCCCTCCTTGAGCGAACCGTCGAACATGTCGTCGCCCTAGGCAAGGGGGGGTTCCGCCACCTGGGCGCGGGTGAAGCGGTATGGGAACAAGCCAGATCGGAACCCCTGCCAAACAATCCTCGTTCGAAACCCAAAACAAAAGAGAGGCAACGATCGGGTCGCTCTTTGTCGACGCTCCGTTACAAGTTGAAAGAGGTTGAAGCAGAGATAGAAAAACTCGCGCTCGAGCGAGACGACTACAACCTTTTCCTGACAGATGATTCGATTACACATGATTCGCAACAAGAGACGTACCGCTCTTTGGCTTTGACCTTGGAAAGCCTAGAAAATGCTGAAGATCAGTGGCTTTCGATATCGGAAGAGATTGAAGGACGAACTTAAACGCTCCGCTACCCTGCGATATATGAACCGGCGGACATATGACTCCAGCGGCGACTTGCGTTCTTTGCGCCACCGACGACCGCTGATTCACTGGACAGCAGTTTTGGTGTCAGCAGCGATGGTCCTCGCTGGCTTCTCGGCCTTGCTGGCCGCGTTGTGAATGACGTCAACTCTTCAGCTTTTGAAGAACTTTCCGTGGAACGTCTCTATGAGATCCTTCGGCTTCGAGTTGAGGTCTTTGTAGTTGAACAACAATGTGCTTATTCAGAAATTGATGCATTGGATAGCGAAGCGCTACATCTTTGGATTGATGACCACGATGGACTTGCTTCGTATCTACGAGTCATAGAGGAACTCGATTGTTTACGCATCGGTCGGGTCGTCACTCGACGTGATGCTCGCTCCAAGGGGTTGAGTCGGCAACTCATTAACCACGTACTGTCAACGACAGATGGACCCTGGGTGCTCTCGGCACAGTCCTATTTGTGCGACTGGTACACCCAACTGGGTTTTGTTCCAAGTGGGCCAGAGTTCGACGAAGATGGTATTCCGCACATTCCGATGAGAAGAGCAGCCGCTTAGCTGGACGCGATACCGAAACTAAGCCCGAACATCAACGACGGTGCGCCCTCGGACCTGGCCAGCAAGGATGTCTGAGCCCAGCTTTGGAACATCAGCCAAGCCAACCATGGTCGTCATCTGGGAGAGCGTGTCCCGGTCAAGGAGTTCATCGAGCCTCGACCAGGCTCTGTTCCTGGTTTCAAAGGGGCAGACAACGGAGTCGATTCCCAGCAGATTGACCCCGCGGAGAAGGAAAGGAATCACCGTCGTGCTGAGGTCGTGGCCCCCGGCAAGTCCGCAGGCAGCGACGCTTGCCCCATATTGCATTTCGGTAAGAACATGCGCGAGCGTTGTGTCGCCGACCGCATCTATGCACCCACCCCAGCGTTCGGATGCAAGTGGCCCTGACGCCGGTTCTGCAAGTTCCTCGCGTGACACGATTTGGCTCGCTCCCAAGTTGGTCAAATAATCGCTTGTTTCAGGACGCCCCGTCGACGCCGCGACTTCGTAGCCCGCTTGGGAAAGTAGGTGCACAGCGACGCTTCCGACTCCGCCAGCGGCCCCCGTAACGAGCACTGGTCCAGAACCGATGCCGTGATCCTCAAGGGTCTGCATAGCGAGCATTGAAGTGAGCCCAGCGGTACCCACGCTCATCGCTTCGAATTCAGAAAGGCCCGTTGGGAGTTTGACTAACCAGTCACCACTGACTCGAGCCCGTTCGGCATAGCCGCCCCAGTGAACTTCGCCGACCTTCCAGCCTGTCAGGACAACTCTGTCTCCTTCGACAAAACGCGCGTCAGCAGACTTGCTGACAATGCCTGAGAAATCGATGCCAGGCACATGTGGATAATCACGCACTAGGCGACCGACGCCGTTGAGGATCATTCCATCCTTGTAGTTGAGCGTGCTGTAGGAGATGTCGACTGTTACTTCGCCATCAGGAAGTTGCGCATCTTCTAATTGCGTGACTTCTGCTGTCACCTTCCGGTCTTCTTGTGTCAAGAGCACTGCGCGAAATGTCATAAATCCTCACTCGTTGATCGCCCCGATGGTCGGATCGGTATAAGCCAAGGACATTACTCGGGTCCTGGCTGTGTGTCCCATGTCGCACCACGGTCAGAACTGTAGGCTGACCGTATGTCTGAACGAGAAATCGTCACCGTTACCGAAGCAGCGCTTGAAAAAGTTCTTGAGTTGCGTGCCGGTGAAGATGACGCGGAACAACTAGCCCTGAGGATCGAAGTCACTGGAGTCCAAGGAGTCGATTTCTCCTACGATCTAGCCTTTGAGGTGCTTAGCGAAGCGGACGCCGACGACGTACCGACGCACGTGGGCGGAGGCTTAACCGTATTAACTCCCGGAAAAGATTTGGCCAAACTAGAGGGCGCGACGTTAGACCTTCCAAGCAACTCCAACCAGGCTGGTCTGGTGCTGCGTAACCCGAATCGACCGGAGCTTGGTCCAAACGCAACCTTGGATTTGTCGGGGACGCTTGAAGAGCAGGTCCAAGAGGTGCTGGTAAAAAGAATCAATCCATCAATAGCGGCGCATGGTGGATACGCGGAACTGGTGCGCGTAGAAGGCTCCACAGTTCTGGTCAAGTTGGGTGGAGGTTGTCAAGGTTGCGGCATGGCAAACGCGACTGTCACGGCTGGTATTGAAAAAACTTTGATCGAACTCCTCGATGGAGTTGAAAACGTCGTCGACATAACCGACCACACATCCGGAGAAAATCCATATTTCGCTACCACCTAAAAGATTGAGTTAGACACGACATGGCATCGCCTCGTAGGCGCTGCCTAGACTCACGGTACGACTGAACTCCATGGGGGCGATGTGAGAGGCATTATTGGTTATGGCACCTACGTGCCCTACTACCGGTTAGATCGTTCAAAGATCACGGCGGCAATGGGGGCAGGGGGAGGGCGCGGTCATCGTGCCGTAGCTGGATACGACGAAGACACCACCACCATGGGTGTCGAGGCTGCCCGTAACGCCTTGCGTGGGAGCACGGTAACGCCATCTTCCATTTGGTTCGCTACTGCAAACCCTGCCTATCTAGACAAAACCAATGCGACAGCTATTCAGGCTGCGCTTGACCTTCCACAAGACACATGGGCTGTTGATGCAGGTGGGTCAGCTCGATCGGCGGAAGCTGCAATTCTGGGTGCCAAGGGCACCCCAGGCATATCAATGGCTGTCGTATCCGATCTACGTACCGGTAATCCCACTAGCAACGATGAGAGCAACGGCGGTGACGGAGCTGCAGCGGTCATCTTCGGTGATGACGAAGATGCTCCAGTTCTCGCTCATACGCTGGGATTTGCAGCTTCAACAGGTGAATTCCTCGATCGCTACCGGCTTCCCGGTGATACCTCAAGCCGAATATGGGAGGAACGTTTCGGAGAACAGGCGTATTTGGCGTTAGCGGAAGACGCGATAGGGCGAGCAACCAAATCTGCGAACGTTGAGATGGAAGATATTGACAAGGTGGTCATCGCTGGCCTGCACGCGCGAGCAGTACGGGGTTTATCAAGGATCGCCGGTGACAAATTGGTTGATGACCTCACTGGGCGCATTGGCAATCCAGGGGCGGCTCAACTTCCGGTTCTCGTTGCGTCAGTTCTTGATCAAGCCGAACCAGGCGAAACCATTCTGTGCGTGCACCTCGCTGATGGCGCCTATGCAAGCGTCATGCGCACAACCGATGCCATATCTGACTACACACCGTTCGCTACCGTCGAAGCCCAAATCGAAGCCGGAAGTGACAACCTCGAATACAACCTTTATCTCACATGGCGTGGTTTCCTTGATCGCGAACCGCCACGGCGTCCAGATCCCGATCGTCCCGGCGCACCTCCGACATCTCGATCCGAAGATTGGAAGTACGCGTTCGTTGGCTCACGCGACCGTGCGTCCGGAGCTATCCACCTGCCACCGATGAGGGTTTCGATGGATGGTGGAGCGGTGGACGATATGGAACGAATCAGTATGGCGGATGTGCCCGCCACCATTGCAACATTCACCGTTGACTACTTGGCGTTTTCGTTGTCTCCTCCAACTGTTGCCGTCGTCATCGACTTTGATGGAGGGGGAAGATTTCAGGCAGAGATGACTGATGTCGACCCGAACGAAGTCAAAATCGGAGACCGCGTAGAGATGACATTTCGCCGTTTGTTCACCGCACAAGGCATTCACAACTACTTTTGGAAGGCTCGCCCACTCACAGATTGAGCGGCAATAACTAGTATCCGTGCACGGATACATCTTTATCTACCAAACTGGTAGAACACGACAAAGGAAAAGGGACATGGCCTCTCATGGCATAAAGGACCAGGTCGCCATCGTCGGTATGGGCTGCACGCCCTTCGGCGAGCACTGGGATAAGGGCGCCGATGACATGCTCATCGACGCGGCACACGAGGCATATGCCTCAGCTGGGGTAACCCAGGACGACATTGACGCCTTCTGGCTAGGGACTATGGGATCGGGTGTATCGGGACTCACTCTCTCAAAGCCACTACAAATCGACTACAAACCGGTTACCCGCGTAGAGAACATGTGCGCAACGGGGTCAGAGGCATTCAGAAATGCTTGCTACGCAGTGGCGTCGGGCGCATATGACGTTGTCATGGCTATCGGAGTGGAAAAGCTCAAGGACAGCGGATACTCCGGACTCACCGGCAGTCGACCTCCTAGCGACGGAACCGATTCATCGCTTACGGCGCCAGCAACCTTCAGTCTTCTCGCGCCGGCCTACGCCCACAAGCATGGTCTCGACGAAGAGACGATGAAAGAAGTGCTTACTCGCATCGCTTGGAAGAACCACAAAAATGGTGCTCTGAACCCACGGGCACAATTCCGCAAAGAAGTGGCTAAAGAGACCATTGCTGGCTCTCCGCTCGTTGCAGGCCCCTTGGGAATTTTTGATTGCTCCGGGGTAAGTGACGGTTCGGCAGCAGCCGTAATCGTTCGGGCGGAAGATGCCCACCGCTATACAGACAAGCCGCTCTATGTGAAGGCGTTGAGCTTCTCTTCTGGGCCAGCAACTGGGGCCCTGGACACAAGCTATGACTACACAACGTTCCGCGAAGTACGCACCTCAGCGGAGGAGGCCTACAAGCAGGCCGGTATTAGTGATCCACGTAGTCAAATAGCGATGGCAGAGGTTCACGACTGCTTCACTCCGACTGAGCTGGTTCTCATGGAAGATTTAGGTTTCGCAGAAGAGGGAACCGCCTGGAAAGAGGCCCTTAATGGATCATTTGACCTCGATGGCGATCTGCCAGTAAACCCAGACGGCGGACTCAAGAGCTTCGGCCACCCAATTGGTGCCTCTGGCTTGCGAATGCTATTTGAGTGTTGGTTGCAGCTAAGGGGTGAAGCACCTCCAGAACGCCAGATCGACTCCGATAGGACGCTTGGTCTAACTCATAACCTCGGCGGCCAACCTGGGGCTTGCGTGTCTTTTGTTGCGGTTGTCGGTTCCGAAGTGGGCTAGTTCAACCGAACGCTAATTATTCAACGACCGCTTGTCCCGGCCATGGGGATGAGCGGTCGTTGCGCGTTCGAATGGCTGCTCGAAGTTGGCAGCGACGCCTTCAGCTGGATTCAAGAGCCTTAATGACTTCAGCGGCTATGCCAGAAGCATCAAGACCGAATTCGGCGTGTAACTCGGCTGCGGTGCCGTGAGGCAAGTATTCATCTGGAGTGCCCAACTGCAACAACCGAGGAATTTGACCCTGCCGGCGTTGCAAAGCGTCTGTTACCAGACTGCCGAAGCCCCCAACTCTGCTGCCGTCCTCAACGGTCACAACAAGAGGCAAATCAATTACTGAACGAATCATGTCGCGGTCAACTGGTTTGAGAACCCTTGGATCCCAAACAGCTGCATCAACACCCTCTTGTGTGAGGAGATCCGCTGCGGCTTCTGCCGCCTGCAACATCGGCCCAGCCGCCAAGATGGCAGCATCACTCCCTTTTCGAACTTGTCGGGCGCTTAATCCGTTTCCAACGATCCGTGACTCTTGGGCATTACCTCTAGGCCAACGGATTGCAACGGGCCCGTCGTCTATTTTGAGCGCCTGCTCCATCATTGCAGAAAGTTCCTGAACCGATGAGGGAGCCAAAATAGTCATCCCGGGTACCCGGGCATACATAGCAATGTCATGAATCCCGTGATGTGACGGTCCATCTGGACCAGTTACTCCCGCTCTATCGATACAGATAATGACCGGTAGCTGATGCAATCCAATGTCGTACATCACCTGATCGAAGCCGCGTGCCAAGAAAGTTGAGTAAATGGCAACAAATGGGCGCAACCCCGCCCGAGCCATACCGGCAGCCGACGTCAGCGCATGCTGTTCGGCGATACCTACATCGAAGAAGCGGTCCGGGTAACGGTCCTGAAATGGGATTAACCCTGTAGATCCAGGCATCGCAGCGGTAATGGCAACCACGTCCGAGCGGCGGTCCGCTATGTCTAACAAAGCACGACTGAATTCGGAGGTGAAGTTAGCGCCTCCAGCAGAAGGCGAGTTGCCGGTTGCGGGATCGAAGAGACCGATGTCGTGGAGGTGTTTTTCCTCGTCGGCTTCGGCAGGCGCGTAGCCGCGTCCTTTATCGGTGAGGACATGGACAACGATGGGGCCGTCTTCGTAGGACGAAGCATCTCGGAGAGCGGATTCCAGCGCGCCAATGTCGTGCCCGTCAATCGGACCTAGATAGCGCACCCCAAGTGTTTCGAAAAAAGCGGGTGGTTCCCACATCTCCCGCATCGCAGCCGCCGCTCCTGACAAACCACGCTTAACCTCGACGCCGAGAGGTAAACGGTCCAAAATGTTGGTGACCGCTTGCCGCCCCTTGAGGTAGTTCGGGGACTGACGCAGTCGTGACATCCCTGTTGCCAGCCGGCTTACCGTGGGAGCGTAGGACCTTCCGTTGTCATTCAAAATGATTACTGCGCGCTGGCCGTAGTGACCAAGGTTGTTCAGAGCTTCGAAGGCCATGCCTCCTGTCATCGAGCCGTCGCCGATAACCGCAACGACGCGACGATGCTCGTGGCCTGTCAGCTCAAACCCAGTAGCGAGGCCCGAGGCCCAACTCAAAGAAGCTGAAGCGTGACTGTTTTCAATAAAGTCATGTTCAGATTCTTCCGGCTTGGGATAGCCGGATAATCCGTGCCTTTGCCTCAGCGTGTCAAATTCAGCCGCCCGACCTGTGAGGATTTTATGGACGTAGGCCTGATGACCGGTATCCCACACAATCGCATCGCGAGGCGATTCAAAAACTCTGTGCACGGCGATGGTTAACTCGACCGCACCTAAGTTGGAACCTAGATGACCCCCGGTGCGAGAGACCGCGTCAACCAAAAATTCTCGGATTTCTTCGCAAAGTTCTAGAAGCTGATCGTCGTCAAGTGCACGCAGATCTGCTGGACTCTGGATCTTCTCAATGTGCATAAGTTTCGTTACTGGCGTTTTGTGGTACCGGTCACATTATCGGCTCACTGTCCGATGCCCCCGTCAGTTATCGCGTTATTCATGTCAAGCATTTGTCGGTCTGCGATTCGGTGAGCAACCCACATACCTAGGGCCAATACAACTACGCCTGCGAGGCCATCTATCCAGTAATGGTTAGCGGTAATGATGATCCCGAAAAAAGTGGCCAACGGGTACAGCCACATGGCTGCCCGAGCTGAGAGAGATTTCAGGATCGGCGCTATCGCGATAGCGCACCATACGGCCCAAGCCAAATGCAGACTTGGCATCGCCGCCCATTGATTTGAAATGGCTTGCAAAGTCCCTGAGTCAAAAGACCACAACCCGCCGTGAACCGACAGAGTGTCGACGAAAGAAAACTGGTCCATTGCTGCGCCGTAAGGGGGCGGCGACGAAAGAAGCCGTGGCGGCATTAACGGAAATGTGGCAAACCCGATCAGGCCTAGGGCAGTAGTGATAGCCAGCCCAGTGCGGTAACGAAGAAAGCGAAGGGGGAACCGATGATAAAGAAATAAGCCAACACCGATGGTCACAACAAAGTGGAGACTGCCGTAGAACACGTTCCAGAACCACAAGAACCAACCCCAGTCCAGAAACCACTGTTGGAGGTCCTGCTCAAAGAAAAGACCAAGCCGTTTTTCGAATGCAATCACAAGTTCGGCGTTTTTGGCCGCTGTGTTTGTCGTCGCAGCGAAAAATCCGTCAGAACCGAATTGGTTTCTCACCTGCCCATAGGCCAGATAAAAGCCCAATATGAACAGAGCTTCCTTCCACCAACGCATCCTGGCGACGATCATCTCGGACGCTTTCAAACTCTGACCCTCGACTTCAGATGACGTGATCCCAAAATGAAAGCTGGTACTCCCATCAGGCTGGCAATGAGGGTAACGGCATACATCAAGAGACCTAACACCACGCTTTGACCACTACTAACCCCAAAATTATCTAGAAAGAGAACCAACGCAGCCTCGCGTACTCCTATTCCCCCGATTGCCACAGGAAGCACTTGTGCAATAAAAACCATTGGAATGAAAGCAAACCAGACGGTAGCTCCGAGACGGATATCTACGGCGTTCGCGATGCAGACCACTGCAATCACCAAACACATTTGAAAAGCGACTGCCACAACCAGCAATCGAAGCATTGTGCTCGGTGCCCGTCGATAAAGCTTGAGACCTCGATGAACAGCAGCAAGCGACCTAGTCACGCTGCTCTCCCCACTGAGGCGCCCCCCGAAGCGCGGGTGTTCAGCCAGGTAGATAGTGAGTGACAATAAAACGAGGGTTCCAACGGCGAGCCCTAGAGCGGTTTTTCCCCCCTTTGTGTCGACAAGTCCTGGATTGAAAACGAAAGCAAGGAGCGTGATCAGAGGCAAGACGAGCCACCCTGTTAACCGTTCGATCACCACCGAAGCAAACGCGCTCGAGTGATCACGGATCTGGCTGCCCATCCGACTTACCCGCAAAATGTCGCCACCAACTGTCGTAGGGAGAAAGTTCCCAACAAACTGACCGGCAACGAAATAGTTAAATACGTCGACGAATTTTTGTGGCTTACCCAAGGTCTTACACACCTCTAACCACCGAATCGACGCCAGACCAAATGCAGCCAGCGTGGCTGCCAGTGATGCGACCATCCATAGCCAGCTTTCACTCCGCCAGTTGGGCCACCTCTGGATGTCTGTCGCCGGGAAGCGTGTCAGTAGAACAGCCAACATCGCAGCACTCGCGACAATACGCAGCCCCAAAGACGCCTTTTTCGGCAAACGTACATAGCGATAGATCTTGTGCGACACGAGAGAGCGAAGATTACGCTGCTCGGAGCCTTCTGAGAAGCCCCAAGCGGTCGCTCTGCCGGTACTGTGTCGCCAGAGCCAAACAAATGACCTCCAAAGAGAACGAATCATGAGTGAAAAAATGCTCGGTCCGCTGCTGGACCGCGATCTGATCCAAAAGACCATTTCGACCGCGCTGAGCAACGGCGGCGAATGGGCCGAGGTATTCGTGGAAGATCGACAAAGTGCATCTACTGAATTTGACGAAGGACGAGTCGAGTCGATGGTTTCCAGCCGAGATCTGGGCGCCGGCGTTCGGGTAACGGTAGGCGAGGCAACAGGCTTTGCGCACACTGCGGATCTCTCATCAGAAGGTCTAAAAGAAGCGGCCCTTGCCGCCGCGGCCGCTGCTCAAGGAGGGCACCAGGTTGAACCGGTCGCGCTCCGTGGAGAAGGAGTCTCGCGAAATCGCGCCGAGGTCCTACCTTCGACAGTTCCAAAGACCCGCAAGGTTGAGCTAACCAGACAAACCGACGCCGCAGCCCGCGAGGTCGACGGCGCGATTACGCAGGTCAGTGTCCGATATTCAGAAGGACGTCGACGAATCTTGGTTGCCAATAGTGACGGCGTCTTCAATGGTGATGATCAAACTCGGATATTGCTGTCAGTCAACTGCGTGGCGAGTGGCGATCAAGGCTTGCAAACGGGTCGAGAAACTGTTGGATACACGGTTGGCTTTGAATTGTTTGATGAACACGACGTTGAAGCGATGGCTCGTCGCGCTGCGAAACGTGCGATAACAAAACTGGAAGCCCGCCCAGCCCCAAGTGGCCAACTGCCGGTAGTCATTCAACGTGGCGGGGGAGGAGTTCTTTTCCATGAGGCTTGTGGGCACGGTTTGGAAGCCGATCTAGTTGACAAAGGTGCTTCGGTTTTTCGTGATCGAATTGGCGAACTTGTTGCCTCGCCCACAGTCACCCTCGTTGATGATGGAACCATGGGATCCGAATGGGGAACTATTGCGATTGACGACGAAGGATGTCTTTCCCAGCGCAACGTTCTGATCGAGAACGGTGTGTTGACTGACTACATGTGGGACCACTCGCGCAGTCGTTCCTCTGGGAGGGAACCTTCCGGAAATGGGCGGCGTCAGAGTTATCAACATTTACCAATGGTGAGAATGACCAATACCTTCGTGATGAATGGCGAAGTGGAGCCGGGGGACATCATTTCTGACACGGAAAAGGGTGTTTACGTCGCGCAGCTAGGAGGCGGGCAGGTCAACACCGCTACAGGCGATTTTGTCTTCGGTATGACTGAGGCGTATCTCATCGAGAATGGCCAGATAACGGCACCTCTTCGTGAAAGCAACCTGATCGGCAACGGCCCCGATGTTCTACAAAACATTGAACTCATTGGTAATGATTTTGCGATGGGTAGTCCCGGCACCTGTGGCAAAGATGGTCAAGGCGTTCCGGTAGGGGACGGGCAACCGACTTTGAGAGTTGCTTCGCTCACCATCGGAGGTACCGCAAGTTGAAAAAGACGCCAGAACTCCCGGATCTCGCACAAGGACTGTTAGCGGGGGCGCGCGAGAACGAAGAGTTTGAGGTATGTCTGTCTCGGGGTCGTTCGACCACTGTTAAGGCGTACTCGGGCAAAGTGGAATCTGTTCGTTCAGGAGCATCTCAAGCCGTCGGGGTGCGCATAGTGGTCGATGGCCGGCAAGGATTTGCAACGGCGGGCTCACTTGATCCGGAGGTCCTTAAGGAGGTCGTTGAGGAAGCCCGTGAAAACCTAAAGTTTGCCGAACGCGACCCGGACCAAGGAATTGCGATTCCGGACGGAGTAGCTCCTCCGGGTCTTGACCTCACCGATCCAGCAGTTCTTCGGCTGACGGAGGAAGACAGAGCGGCTGTCGCAATCGAATTAGAACAAAGGTGCCTTTCTTCGGATTCGCGAATCACCGGCGTTCGTTCCTCTGCATGGTCTGATGGTTGGGGAGAGTTCGCTCTAGCGTCAACATCAGGAATCGCGGTTCAGAGCGAGGGAGGCAGTTGCTCGATTGGCGTTCAACCACTTGCGATGCAGGGCAGCGAAACTCAAATCGGCTATGCCGGTGATGCTGCTCGGCGGCCAGACGCGTTAGATCTCGATCGTGTTGTTAGTGAAGCGGTCGAAGACGCAACGAGAATGCTCGGGGCAACTAAACCTTCCAGCGAAAAAGTGACCGTCGTTTTGGAACCGTCGGTTGCGGCAGCATTTCTTGGAACTGTGGTGGGCGCCCTGACAGGCGAGCGAGTGATCAAAGGTAGATCGCCATTTGCTGAACGCTTAGGTGAGCAGATTGCTGTCACACAACTTACTTTGGTAGACGACCCAACGAATATGGAATCGTTAGGGGCCGACAATCACGATGGCGAAGGGCTAGCCGCGCGACGAAACGTCATTGTTGATTCGGGCGTACTGTCCCAGTTTTTACACAACTCATACACCGGTCGCCGAGCTGGAACCAGCTCCACGGGGTCTGCGGTTCGGGGCCCTCGATCGACGCCAAGTGTTGGTATCCATGCGCTTGCGATTGCGCCCGGAGTTGACGACAGGGATGAGCTTTTCGCGAAAATAAAAAAAGGTGTTTTCATCCGGGGCGTTAACGGACTTCATAGTGGGGTCAACCCAGTCAGCGGCGACTTTTCCGTGGGTGCATATGGTCAACGCATTCAAGACGGCGCTCTGGGCGAACCATTCCGTGAAGCGACAATAGCGTCGACGCTTCAAAGGATGCTCCTCGACATCGTCGAAATCGGCGGCGACTTTGAATTTCTTCCCGGCGGAACGGGAATGACTTCGATAGCAATTGCTGATGTTGCACTTTCTGGGATCTAGTTCTTCTGGGCGCGAGCCACAATGCCATTGGTACCCTGCTGGCCGTGCCCACCACACCAAGCCCTGAAGCATTGAGGCGCCACCCCCATCTTGGCGACGCGTGTCCTCCAGGTTGGGTTCGAGTGGATTTTCATTCCCACACCATGTGGTCTGGCGACTCCACAACCACGCCCGAAGAAATTTTAGAAAGTGTGGCCGAGGCCGGAATTGATGTGCTTTGTATAACCGATCACAACTCCATCAAAGGCGCCGTTGAACTCAAGGAAAGTCTTCCTTGTCGCGTAGTCGTCGGTGAAGAGATGAAGACACATGCAGGCGAAATCATCGGCTTATTTCTCAAGGAACGAATTCCACAGGGCATTCGGCCAGAAGACGCTGCAAAAAATATTCGAGAACAGGGCGGGCTTGTCTACATCCCGCACCCCTTTGACCCGTTGCGTAATAACTTGCGGCAGGAAGTGCTCGATGAATTAGTGAATAAGGATCTCGTGGATGGCATCGAAATTCTCAACGGTAAGACCAGTCTTCGAAGCCTGAACGATAAAGCGTCTGCGTACGCAGCCAAACACGATTTAGCGATCGGGGCGGGCAGTGACGCTCACGTGGCAGAAGCATTAGGTGCCGCTTATTTAGAAATGCCGGACTTTGATAGCCCGGAAGACTTTCTATTGTCGATGCGACTGGGCCGAGCAGTAGGACACCACTACGACCCCCCAAGACGCTGGCGACCGCGTATCGTTCCTTCGACCGCGGACTGACCACGTTTCTCGCTACCCACGGCCACAATTATGCCGATCTTCCATGCAATTGTTTTAGGTATCACCCAGGGACTTACTGAGTTCTTCCCAGTGTCCTCAAGTGGCCATCTCGAGTTGGTTCCTTGGCTTTTCCAATGGAGCCACTTCGAAGGTGACAGCAGAATGGAAAACACCTTTGATGTTGCCCTCCATCTGGGGACGTTAGGTGGGCTGGTCGCGTGTCTTTGGGGGGATGTGCAGCGTCATGCTCGAGCGGGCCTTGGTGCATTAGTTGGTCGCCAACCCTGGAACACCGACGCGAAGATTGGATGGTTGCTGCTCTTATCGGCGGCCCCAGCAGCGATTGCGGCCACCTTGTTTGAGTCGTTTTTACTCAAACTGGGTGACCGCATAGAAATAATCGCGATCGGGTTAGCTTTCTTTGGGCTTTTGCTTTGGTTCGTCGATAGCCAAGCGCGAAGTAAGCGGTCTTTTCGAGATTTTTCTGGCCGAGATGCAATCAAAATGGGCACGGCTCAATCTTTGGCGCTACTACCTGGGGTAAGTCGTTCAGGCATTGCCATCACGGTTGCTCGTATGACCGGTTACGACCGACCCCACGCGGCACGTCTCGCATTCCTAATGGGCATACCCATAATTGCGGGTGCCGGATTACATCGCTCTTATGGTGTTCTGTCCGAGGGGCTTCCTGATGGGATGTGGCCCGCGTTGATTACGGGAATGTTGACCGCAGCTATTACGGGCTGGGTCGCCCTCAGGTTCACTCTTCGCTGGGTGCAATCTCACAGTTACGCCGGCTTTGCCATGTACCGGGTGATTCTTGCGGCGGCGGCGATGTTTGTGCTTTATATGCGATAGCTCTGATGCCTGACGGCCCGGTGCTAACAGTCGTGAACTCTACGATGCTTTCCCGCGATCGAAGTATCAGCGACGCAGACCTAATCCTTGGTTGGGGTTGAACTTTTAGGCTTAGACGGTTTCTCTGCTGACTTTTCAGACGAGGCGGGCTTGTCTGATGAACTAGTGCTTGAGGTTTTGTCGGAGTCTTTCGAGGTCGAAGAATCTGAAGACTTGTTTGTGTCGCTCGGTCGACTGTCGTTCTTGTAGAACCCGCTGCCTTTGAACGCTATCCCTACACTGCCAAACACCTTCTTCACTGGCCCGGCGCAGTCCTGATCAGGGCAGATAGTTACAGGTTCGTCGGTAAACGATTGACGCAGCTCGAACTGGTCATCACAGTTGCTGCACCGATACTGGTAGGTAGGCATTTCGTTGGGTAACTCCTAGTCGACCTTCAAGGTCGCTCGAAATTGTAGCGACGAGCCACAAAGCAGACACCTGGGACGCCATAAAGGCGTTAACGCCGGATGACCGCTAGATTCCCGCTCATGATCCCGCTTGAAGAGGCTCGAACTTATGTCCTAGATCGTTGCAGCCGTAAAGAACCAATCTTTGTAGCTATAAATGACGCGCTTGGGCTAGTCACCGCGGTTGACGTAATAGCGGAGGAATCAATTCCGCCATTCGCTAACACAGCGATGGACGGCTTCGCCGTCCGATCCTCCGATGTGGGAGTTGTTCCCGTGCAACTCCGCATCATTGAAACAATTGCGGCGGGGTATGCACCCAAATTGGTTGTGGGAAGTGGTGAAGCCAGCAGGATTATGACAGGAGCACCTATCCCCGAAGGTGCCGATGCCGTGGTCATGGTTGAGAAGACTTCTGTCAAAGGTGACGCGGTAACCATCGAAGCTGTTGTACAGGCGGGGAACCACATACGTCCCGCAGGCGACGACGTCACCAGCGGCCAACTGGTATTTGCCCGAGGCACCGTTCTAACTGCAGGGCATTTAGGCGTCCTTTGCAGCCTGGGCATGAATGAGATTGAGGCATACCCCCGCTTGCGAGTCGGAGTTATGTCGACTGGCGACGAATTAGTAGACGACGGCGGACCTCTCGCTCCCGGCCAAATTCGCGACTCAAATAGACGCACTCTCATCTCGTTGCTAAATGGCGACGGATTTGTTGCTGTTGACCTTGGACTTATCCCCGACGACGAAGCGGCTATCGAATCGGCTTTGCTGCATGGTGCAGGTCGCTGCGACGCGCTTGTGACTTCGGGAGGCGTCAGCATGGGTGACTTCGATTATGTGAAAGCGGTTCTCGACCGCGTTGGTGATATGAGATGGATGCAAATTGCTATCAAGCCCGCTAAACCCCTCGCGTTTGGCACTATTGGGAGTACTCCAGTTTTCGGACTGCCTGGTAATCCAGTCTCGTCGATGGTGTCCTATGAACTATTTGCCCGATCTGGCCTGCGAACGATGATGGGCTTTCCCGAACCGATTCGAACTGCAATTCAGGGGATAGCGGTTGAGCCGTTGGTACGACATCCTGACGGTAAGACTCATTATTCGCGAGTGCTAGCTCGCTATGAAGATGGCGGGATCCGCGTTCGCTCAGTGACAGGCCAGGGTTCGCACATGCTGACATCAATGGCGCGATCAAACGCGTTGGCAATACTTCCAAACGGAGATGGATGTGATGAAGGTGACGTCGTTGACATTCTGCTTCTCAACTGACCTAACACCACTTTCATACGTGCAACGAGCTGAGCGTCGCTACGCTTAAGGAATCATGGGTGAGACCACCGACGGACGAGACTTAGTTGATCCCTTTGGTCGTACTGTTCGCGACCTCCGTATCTCCGTTACGGATCGCTGTAACTTCAGGTGTCAGTACTGCATGCCGGCAGAAGGTATGCAGTGGCTTCCAAGAGCGGAAATTCTCTCGTTCGAGGAGATAGAACGCTTCGCACGCGTATGTGTGAACCGTTTCGGATTCAACGGAATTCGACTCACCGGGGGAGAGCCACTTGTTAGAGCTCACCTTCCTGACCTTGTGGAACGTCTAGCTGGTCTGGGAGTGGATATCGCTCTGACTACTAACGGTGCAACTTTACGCCTGCACGCTGCCGCCCTTGTTGCCGCCGGACTAAAAAGAATCAACATCAGTCTTGACTCGCTTCAACGAGAGCGGTTTTTGGAACTGACGCGGCGCGACGAATTAGACCGGGTTTTGGATGGAGTTGACTCGGCACTCGATGCCGGACTCAAGCCGGTAAAAATTAACGTCGTGATGATGCGCGGAATCAACGACGACGAAATTGTTGACTTTGCAGAATATGGACGTGCAAAAGGTGTGACTGTCCGCTTTATCGAGTTCATGCCTCTCGAAGCTGGTGACGTGTGGACCGATGATCTAGTTGTGCCTGCTGATGAGATCGTCAAAACCATCAGTGGAGCCTTTCCTATTGAACCTGTAGTGCGCGGAAACGAGCCAGCGGAAAGATGGCGATATAGCGATGGCAACGGCGAGGTAGGTGTTATTGCATCGGTGACGAAGCCATTTTGTGGAAATTGTGATCGCGTGCGCCTTACCGCAGAAGGACAGTTCAGGACCTGTCTGTTTGCAGTCGACGAATTTGACATGCGATCTCTTCTTCGCGACGAAGCTAGCGATGAAGCAATTGCTGACGCGATCGCCGAGGCTGTTGGTACCAAATGGGCGGGCCACTCCATTGGCCAAGTGAACTTCATTCGTCCTAAACGAACGATGAGCCAAATCGGAGGTTGATTCATGAATAAGGGTGACGCTGTTGAACTCACCCATCTGGACTCATCAGGGCAAGCGCATATGGTTGATGTGTTGGCAAAAGAACCGACAAGGCGACGGGCACTGGCAAGGTGCCAGGTCAAGATGACTGCCGAAACCGCATCTACCGTCGCTGCGGGAGACGCCATTAAGGGCGATGTCTTAGCCGTGGCGAGGGTCGCTGGGATTCAAGCTGCTAAACGTGCATCTGATCTAATCCCCCTTTGTCACCCGCTCATGATTGGATCTGTCACTATCGATTTCGAGTTGAAGGAAACTCACATCGCTATCTCAGCTGAAGTTGAGACCATCGAACGAACCGGAGTAGAGATGGAGGCCCTTACCGCTTGTTCGGTCGCCGCGCTGACTATCTACGACATGTGCAAATCGGTCGATAAGAATATGACCATTACTGACATAGCGCTATGGGAGAAGAGCGGCGGCAAATCGGGCGAATACAGTCGAAGTTCTGATTGAAATCTTGCGTCGCTGCAGATTCAAAATGTTCCGATTGCATCGAATTCGCCAGGTCGCACTACTTTGTTGACTGCAGTAGGACCAATAGTTCTTCGGGCTGACGGCAACGATTCTGCATTTCAAGAAGCACGGCCACTTAACTCAAGGGCCACAAACCTTATTTCGGAGAAGGAGGAGACAATTCAATGACTGAAATTGTGCTCCTTGTTCTCGCAATTGTGTGGGCCATCGTGCTGGTACCTGGTTTGATACGTAACTTCCTCGACCGTGGGGGCCGACGCACTCCAATGGTGGCCTGGCAACGTCAGCTGAATACTCTTTCGCAGACGACGCCCGCAGCTGGGCTTCCTGCCCCGTTTGGAGCTCGAGTGTCGACGGTCGACAGTCGCGGTGTTTATCGCCGACCTCGCAGTTCAGTGCCAAACAACAGCCGTGAAGCCGCAGTGCGTCGTCGGGACATTCTTCGCTTGTTGGTGTTGGGTTCAGCATTGACGTTGTTTGGGTGGATCGTAGGGGGCCTCGCCGTTGTTGGTGTCATGCAAGTCGTTTTCGATATTGCTCTCATCACCTACCTCGCTTTGCTGAATCAGCGTCGCAAGAAAGAGATAGAACGACTCGCCCAAATTCACTACCTTCGGCCGCGTGTAGCACTGGCCACGGAGATCCCCGAAGAAGGTATAGGACGTAACGCTGCCCAATAAATCTCCGAGCCCGTCTGGGTGCGATTCACAATCTTCTACCTTGAACTGTTTTCCGGTATCGTCCAAATGTCCCCACGGGGGTGTAGCTCAGTTGGTAGAGCGCTTCGGTCGCATCGAAGAGGCCAGGGGTTCAATTCCCCTCACCTCCACTTCAATCAAAACAACACAACAGTTGTCGTTGTTGTTCAAGGTCGGTTTGGGAATTTTGGCCGTTATTAGCGTCATTACCGGTTGCGCTGATCGTGGCAACGACAGCCGTTTCGCGGGGCTCGAAGTCGATGCGCCCGCCGAGATGCCCGACCTCACACTCACCGACACCGCAGGTCGGCCGTTCGCGATGCGATCAGACACCCGAGGATCGGTGCGGCTCGTGTACTTCGGATTTACCTCATGCCCCGATATCTGCCCAGTGCATTTGGCTCAGCTAAGTGACGTTCTGGCTAGGCCGGGAATGCCACCCAACGTAGAGGTTCTCTTCGTGACGGTGGACCCAGAACGAGACACTCCGGAGGTTATGAGGACCTTTCTTGATCGCTTTAACAGCGAATTCGTCGGTCTGACCGGCACAATCAACCAAATTCTCGAAGCCCAGCAGCAATTCTCGGCGTTAGTAGCTCTTCCAAGCTCCGTGGAAGATCGAGATTCTCCCCTCATTGGTCATGATGGCAGGGTCTTCGCGTTTGCCCCCGATGGCGTGGGTCGAACTCAATACCCGCATCCGACTAGGCAAACTACATGGACTCGGGACCTCCCTATTCTTGCGACCCTCCGATAGCGTCCAGACCTAGCGGGCTTGGACGGCCGAAGGGAAAGGGTTGATGGCGTGAGGTTCTGGTGCTCAACGCTGGAAGAACCATGGTCATGGACGTTTCGCGCTTATCCCGGCATATGGGTGGCGATGCTGTCTTTGGTCGCGTCCTATTTGGTTTTGGAACGTAGGCCTCCAAAGGGGCATGACATCCGCAGTTCTCAACGATCGCTTTTCATCGGTGGCGTCCTTCTGCTCTGGCTGGCTACAGACTGGCCCCTTGGTTTGCTTGGAGCGAGCTATTTGGCATCTGCCCACATGGCGCAGTTCCTGATTTACACGATGGTGGTGGCCCCTCTGCTGTTGCTAGGTACTCCCGAGTGGATGGCAAGACGGTTGGTCAGTCGTTTTCGGCTCCACCGTCTAGTCGGTCGGTGTTCGCGACCAGTAACAGCAGGGCTGCTGTTCAACGGGGTGCTGATATTGACACATTCGCCTTGGACAGTTGACAACCTGCGAGTCAACCAGTTTGGGTCCTTCGCAATGGATGCCCTGTGGCTACTCGGCGGTCTAGTTGTTTGGATTCCCATTGTTTCCCCCATAGCGGAACACAAAATGACTAGCTATCCAGGGCGCATGGCTTACCTGTTTCTGGCATTGGCAGTCGTGCCCGCCGTACCGGGTGGGTTCCTTACCTTCGCTACGTTTCCTCTATACGCGACCTACGAACTGGCGCCCAGAGTGCATGGCCTCGGGGCTACTACGGACCAGCAATTGGCCGGTTTAGTGATGAAGCTCGGCGGGATACCGGTTGTCTGGGGCACCATCGTCGTGCTGATGTACCGCTGGAGTGAGATAAGCCGCGCTGAAGGTGAGGCGTCGCGAGCCCCGCGAACGGCGCTATTGGGAACGGGCGGTCATGATCAGCCCAGCACCGAACCCGACCAATAAAGAGCGGCCCACACCAGACCGGCCGCCGCTAACAGCGAAGCTATAGATGACCAGAAGTTGTAACGAGGACCAAGTTTGCGACGTGTCGGGCGGCCAAACATGGCTGCATTCTGTCAGGCAAACTCGGCAAGCGGTTTCAGCCCCCGAGCCGGTGACCTTCGCGACGTCGAAGTTCCACGTTGACGCCAAGTTTCTCCAAATGTTGCAGCACTGTTAGATGACCTTGAGGAATCGGGTGATCCTCAAAAAAAGTTTGAATCTCGGTTGCGATATTTGGCGTCGACAGCGAGCGAATTCCCGAAACCATTCGTGGAATGGAGTTCTGAGGGAACTTCGCGTTGAGCTCTTCCCAACGATCCCTAATGAGTTCCCAAGCTAAGTGTCCATGAGTCCGATGACTCATGGCAGCCGACAAAAGATACGGCGCGTTCTGACTTCGAACTTCAGAGGTTATGAGTTCGAGCGTCTTTTCGAACAGTTGAATATCTTCGATCTCGAGCAACGCCATGAGATAACGAACCTCTAACTGAGGAGTAGGCGCTTCGCGGTATAGGTCTACAAGAGTTGCGTGAGTAGCGTCGTCTCCTGCTGCAGCAACCACACGGACCACCGCGGCCGCCAAATTGGGTTCGACCGCATTGCCTGCACTTGCATCGGCGAAAAGAGTATTGGCCATTTCGCGCACAGAGGCGTCTTGGCCCGTGGTTCCAGCGGCCGCGAATAGCGCCGCCCGTAGCTCGCGGTCAAGATCGGGTTCATTTTCCATTGGCTCGAGCCCCAAGACCCCAAGCCCTGTAGTCGAGAGGTCCCGAACTAGAACTTCCAAACGACGCTGTCCTGGCGGCTCAGCGATGGCATACAGGTGCTCCAAGGACGACAACATGCGTTGCCAAACCGCGAGGTCGGTTTCTGACGCCAAGCTAGTGATCAGAGCGATGTGATCTTCAGCTTTTAGATCCCCGGCCAACACTGCTGACCAGGTGTCATCAACGAGGCCGTAGCGTTCGGCCTCGGACAGCACGTCAAGAGCGCGCCCCGACAACGCGTCACGTAGGACCTTGCTGTAGCTCACTCGGTAGAATCCGTGGCCGCCCGCATTGACTATGGCCCATGCAGGGGTCCCACCCAGATCAATAGTTGCCTCAGAATCTTCAAGAAGCAGGCGGCTTTCGACTGTCTTCGAACCCACTTGTGCCCGAACAATTATTGGAACATGCCATGTTGCATCCCCAACTTCGCCGTACCCAAATCTTGACTGTCGAACCTTGATGCCCTCCGGGCATGTTTCGACGGAGATCACCGGATGTCCACCTTGAAATATCCAAGTGTCCATCGCTGCCCGAACAGGGACCCCAGTGGCGGTTTCTAACGAGTCCCATAAATCAGTGGTTGTGGTGTTCCCGTAACTGTTCGCAGTTAGATAGTGGTTCACACCGCTTCTGAACTGCTCAATTCCGAGGAACTGTTCAAGCATCCGAACGACGGCCGCGCCCTTCTCGTATGTCAATACGTCGTACATTGCCTCGGCGTCTTGGGGAGATACAACTTCGAACTCAATAGGTCGAGTTGATGCGAGAGAATCGGTGTCAAATGCAGCACCGCGTTCCACGCAAAATCCGTCCCAGCGCCGCCATTCAGGACGAAAGGCGTCAGTCGTGGCTACTTGCATAAACGTAGCGAACGCTTCCTTCAACCAGATCCCGTTCCACCAATCCATGGTCACCAGATTGCCGAACCACATGTGTGCGATCTCATGCGCAATTACGTCAACAATGCGGGTTAACTCCGCTTGAGTTGTTCTCTCAGGATCCGACAGTAGAAGAGTCTCTCTAAACGTTATGCAACCCAAGTTTTCCATTGCCCCAAAGGCGAAATCAGGTACGGCAATAAGATCTAGCTTCCCTGCCGGATAGGGAATGTCGTAGTAGTCAACCAACCACCTCAGGCTGAATTCGGCAGCCGCCAAACCGAACCCGGTGAGGGCCCCCTTCCCGGGAACGTGGACGATGCGGACGGGAACCCCGTCTACATTGACCGCCTCGGTCGCCTCTAGCTCGCCCACGATGAACGCGACCAAGTAAGTCGACATCACCATCGTGTCGGCGAAGGTGTCTTCTCGTCGTCCGCCGTCGAGCTCTGTTGAACTGACCAGTTCCCCGCAACTAATTGCCATCAATGAACTATCAACCCTAAGGGTGACTCCAAAGGATGCCTTCAGATCGGGTTCGTCGAAGCAGGGGAAGGCGCGCCGAGCATTCGTGGACTCAAATTGAGTTGTGGCAATTACCCGCTCGCTCCCGTTTTCGTCCTTCCAAGTAGACCGATAAAAGCCTCGTAGTTTGTCGTTCAAAATGCCTTTGAAAGAGCAGGTAAGTCGCGCCGGCCCAGGATGAAGAACGACGGGAAAACCAAACTCTGCCCGCTCTAGTTCTTCATTGAGAACTATCGAATTCGCTTGGATCGTCTCGTTCTGCTCGATGGAGACGCCTTCAATCTCAAGTTCCGCGGCGTTGAGTATGACGGTGTCTGTTTCACTGACCACGTCAAGCTCGATAGACACTGTGCCTTCGAATGAACTGCTTTCCAGGTCAGGTTCCAAGGAGATTACGTAGTGCTTCGGCAATACCTGTCGCGGCAGTCGATGCGGGTTCTGGTCGGTCACAGGCCGAACCCTATCCGTCCTTTCGGAGCTTCATAGAAGTTGAGTGGCTAGGGTGCCCGGCAGTCCCGTTCGAAAGTAGCTATGACTGCGAGCCAGTCCAGACTAGATATTGATGTTGTTGGATTCGGCAATGCTCTTGTTGACGTCCTTTCTCATCAAGAAGAAACATTTCTTCAACGAATCGGCGCTACCAAGGGAGCGATGAACCTGGTCGATGCTGCGCGGTCCGGCGAACTGTACGAACTTGTGGGGGAGCGCGTTACAGCTTCCGGAGGGTCGGCTGCGAATACCGTTATCGGTATTAGCTCGCTTGGTGGCACTTCGGGGTATATAGGCCGAGTTTCGAACGACGAGCTCGGAGACATATTTAGCGCGGATATGCAACATCTTGGGATTACTCACACAACCCCTCGAGCCCCATCTGATGATCCAACTGGTCGGTGTATCGTCTTCATCACCCCCGACGGAGAACGAACCCTCAACACCTTCCTTGGAGCTTCGAACGGGCTTCGTCCGTCCGATGTTGATTTGGATTTAGTCGCGCGGGCGAAGCTTTTGTTTCTGGAGGGATACCTCTGGGATCTTCCTGAAGCTAAGGCTGCCATGCGCCATGCGGCCTCAGGTGTCGACCCTGAGGGGCGCGTCGCGTTAACTCTGTCGGACCAGTTCTGTGTGGAACGCCACCGCGAATCGTTCCTAGATTTGATTAACGACCACGTCGATGTGCTGTTCGCCAACCATCATGAGGTCATGTCCCTATTTGAGGTGAACGATTTAGATCGAGCACTGGAGATGGCGCAAGAACTTGTAGGTCTATCAGCGGTCACGATGGGACCAGACGGTTCCGTCCTTATCACTCCCGACGGATTTACCAGGATAGCGGCAGACCCTGTAGCCCGAATTGTTGACAAGACAGGCGCCGGAGATCTGTATGCAGCAGGCGTCCTCTATGGACTGGCCTGTGGCTACGACCTGCAACGCTGCGGTCAACTGGGGTCGTTAGCAGCTGAAGAAGTGATTGGTCATGTTGGGCCCCGCCCGAAAACTTCACTTCGTGATCTCGCAGGTGCCCTGGCCTGATCACGATTCAGTTCTAAACCACGACAGAGCGACGAGGCCCAGAGATTCGAGTTGCGCATCGCACTGAGCACGAGCTGATGCGAGATCGTCTTGGGGGCTTTGAACGAATTGTTCAAGGTAAATCTTTACTTTGGGTTCAGTCCCGCTGGGTCGAATTGATACCCGGCTACCTCCCTGTGAGCGAAATTCGAGGAGATTCGTATTGTGAGGTGACGGTTGATTAAGCCAGTCCTTAATCTCAACTATTGGGCTTCCTGCCAACTCTTGAGGCGGAGTGCTGCGAAGCGCTCTGAGACAGGATTCAAGTTCAAGAGACTCAAAATGAGCGCTTACTTGGCTCGTAACGTACAAGCCGATCTCGGCCGCCAGTTCATCCAGGCGCGTTAAAGGGTCAAGGTTTCTGTTTCTGAGATCGCCCACCATTTTCATGAAGGTGACGCCTGCAGCGATGCCGTCTTTGTCTAATACGTGGTCGTTTACCGAATATCCCAAAGCTTCTTCGTAACCGAATACCCAACGTGCTTCAGGTCTGGCCAGCACAGGTTCCATAATCCATTTAAATCCGGTAAGCGTCCGAATGTGTTCCACCCCTCGCAGGGCGCAGAGAGCAGCAACCGCTTGAGAGGAGACAACCGAACTAGCTGTTAGGCGGTTATCTCCTGTTGTGTTCGACAGTTGGTAATCGCACAACAGCAATCCGACGTCGTCGCCTGAAAGTTGATGCCAACCGTCGGCCGTCTTGATTGCTACAGCCAAGCGATCCGCGTCGGGGTCGTTTGCGAGAACAAGATCTATTCCAGCGTCCTCGGCCACGGAGTAGGCCTGGTCCATCGTTCCAGGTTCCTCAGGATTAGGGAAAGGAATGCCGGGGAATAAACCATCCGGTTCAAACTGCGACTCAACTCTGACAGGAGCGTTAATGCCTGCACGAGAGCAAGCCAGTTCTAACGTCTCGCCTCCCACACCGCACAGTGGTGTGTACACCCAAGCACACTGCCCACCCGGGTGTTGAGCATCTTTGGGTTTTGGTATCACAGCTTCAACATAAGAAGAGATAGCAGTTGCCAGATCGATTCGATCTACTTCTTGCAGGGGAGCGAGATCGCTCTCACTTGGAAGATGTGAGAAAGTCATCAACTCTTCGATTTGGGTATCTGTTGGAGGTCTTATTTGTGTCCCATCCGATCCAAACACCTTGTAGCCACTGTCTCTCGCAGGGTTGTGACTGGCTGTCACCACGATGGCGGCCGCAGCTTGCCGCTCTTTCAAGTGCCAAGCAACCACGGGTGTTGGACACGGTCCGTCGATTAACCAACAAGTGATTCCCATTGCAGTCAAAAGGCGGGCCGAATCTAAGGCATAGATATCCGATTCCGGTCGCGCGTCGTACCCGATGATCACTCCTCTGTGCGCCACTTCGAGAGTCTCAAGATGTCGGCCAATAGCATCTGCCACAACGCGGACGGTTATACGGTTCATGCGAGCTGGGCCAACACCCCGCTCGGCCCTAAGTCCAGCCGTCCCGAATCGCATTGGCTTGGTGAAGTTCGCAGCTAAAGCTTGAGGATTGGCAGACAGCTCTTTGATTATCTTGAGTGTTGTCGGGTCTGGGTCGGCCTCGATCCAAGCTAATGGTTCGGCTGCAAAGACTGGGGTGGGGTCACTCACGAAGCCATCCTGCCTCATTCCGGCACGGTCGAAAGGTACCGTTGCCTGTTCGCTACAAGTAAAACGATGCTTTTCCCCACATTTGCCTTTGGCCTGTTCTTCGTTGTCGTCTTCGTACTCAATTGGTTGACGCGCCCGCACCCCATGGTGTGGCGCGTTGTGATTTTTGGTTCCAGCCTCTTCTTCTACGGATGGTGGAACTGGCGCTTCGTCATATTGTTGCTGTGGGCTATTGGGTCTAATTGGTTTGCGGGAAACAAGATAAATAGCTGCCGACAACTCGGCGCCCAAGACGGAGTTCGGGCATGGACGATTATCGCGATAGCGAGCGATCTAACACTGCTGGGGGTTTTTAAGTACTACGACTTCTTTGCAGTCGAGTTATCGAACTTATTGGGTATGGGAAACGCGATTCCGATTTTAGAGCTGACATTGCCGGTAGGGATCTCCTTCTTTACCTTTCAGGCAATGAGCTACGTCATCGATTTGCGTCGAGGCGTTATTGAACCGATGAAGCTCCTTGACTTCGCTGTCTACCTCTCCTTTTTCCCGCAACTCGTAGCAGGCCCCATTGTGCGCGCCTCGGAAATGGCTCCCCAAATTGCGAAACGACCTGACCCGCGACGGGTGGCGTCAGCGGAAGCGTTTCACCTGATACTTCGTGGGCTTTTTAAAAAAGTCGTTGTGTCGAGTTGGCTAGCGAGCAACTTGGTCGATGGTGTTTTCGCGGACCCTCAGGGGCACAGCAGTCTGGATGTTCTATTTGGTGTGTACGGCTACGCCATTCAGATTTATGCAGACTTTTCTGGATACACAGACATAGCGATCGGCGTTGCGCTCCTTCTCGGATTTCGGTTTCCGGTCAACTTTGACAGGCCCTACAGCGCACTTTCGTTAAGAGACTTTTGGCGCCGCTGGCATATCACCCTTTCGTCCTGGCTGCGTGACTATCTCTACATTCCCCTTGGCGGCAATCGCGGGCAAACCGGCGACATGTATCGAAACCTCCTCATAACCATGCTCTTAGGTGGTTTGTGGCACGGCAGTACCTGGAACTTCGTCATCTGGGGTGCAATACATGGAGTCGCCCTAATTATTGAGCGGTCATTACCGACTGAGCGAATTCACCCTGTGATTAGATGGGTTCTCACATTCCATGTGGTTTGTTTTGCCTGGATTTTTTTCAGAGCCGGTTCTGTTTCTGACGCGGGGAGCGTTCTAAGCGCGATTATCGGCTCTTCGGGAGACGCAAATATTTTGAACGCCGGTTTGATCGTCCTCGTGCTGGCGTCAATTGCTGTGCAATTTGTCACAAAGTCAGCCTCAGCTCGCATGGGTTTGTGGATGAACAGACGATCTGTTTTGATTCAAGGGATAGCGTTCGGCATCGGTTTGGTTGTCATCGACGCGCTTGGGCCTGAGGGAGTAGCGCCCTTTATTTACTTTCAATTCTGATGGAAAAAATGACCAACACCGACTCGGAATCGCATAAAGACCAGAGACGAAATGGACAAGGTGCGCCCGCGGGGAAAGTTCTAGCGGCGGGCCTCGCTGGCTTGGTTGTGGCCCTCTTCTTGAACTCCTCAGCTTTGTTAATAGACGCTGAACGCCAACCCGACGGAACTGGCCGATCGGTGGCGTTAGCGGTTTGGCGCCCCATTGAATCCGTAGCGTCGTCTCTTGGGTTGACGTGGCCGAGGGCGACGGGAGATCGCTTACTAGGTCGCTCCGAAACGGAACAAGTGATCACGCTCCTGCTAGAGAAAATACAGGTCGTCGATGTATCAGAAAAAGACAATTGGATTGTGCCATCAGTCCAAACAGAGCAAGAGCCCAAAAAACTGACGGGGGAAGAACGTCGCGAATCCTTAGAGCCCGGTTGGGACGCAGACAACCCCTTCCAACTCTGGATTCTAGGGGATTCGATGGTTCGGTTTTTTGGTGACACCCTTGTCTCCCTAGCAGAGACGTCAACCCGGGTTCAGGCGATATCCGAGCCGGTTTTGTCGAGTGGTCTAACCCGCCCCGATTTTTTCGATTGGCCAGGCCGGCTCACTGAAATTATGGCGGAACATGACCCGGACGCTGTAGTCATCATTCTGGGCGGTAACGACGCACAAAATATACGAGACGGGGACGGCCAGTGGTTGGAGAGATTCAACGAGGCCTGGTTGGATGAATACCGACGTCGAATCGGCATTGTTATGGACCTTGTCACGTCCGACGCAGGTCGAGTCCTTTTGTGGGTGGCACAGCCACCCATGCGAGACGAGGGCTTCGACCAACGCATGCAACTGCTGAACACTCTGTATCAGGCTGAGGCGGCCGAACGAGCGCGGGTTCAATACGTCGATCTTCGCGAATTATTTACGGATAGCTCTGGGAACTACTCCAGGTATCTTCCGGATAACGCGGGCAAACTTGTGGATGTCCGACTGACGGATGGAGTGCATTTGAGCCACTGGGGTGGAGAATGGCTGTCGGCGCTTCTGCTTCGAGAATTGCGAAGGTCTCCCAATGTCGACGAACTTTGGGTTCGATGAGTTTTCGTGCTGTCGCGTTTTCCGCAGTCGCGGCGGTCGCAATTTTGATCGTCGCGAATTCGGGTTGGGCGGATGAAGAGCCAGACGTCGTCAATGACACAAAGAAAGGCCCGTCCGGAGAGTTCGACCCTTGGGGTGCCCCTCATCTTCGGTGGCCTGACCCGCTCGCTTCTCATCTTGGTTACGAGGAAACTTATTACCACTGGACGCGAACTGATCGGCGAGCCCTGTTGGCAGAACCGACAGAAGCGAGACCTTTAAGTGTGTGGGTGGGTGGCGACTCCCTTGCGGGTGGCGCGTCCCTCGGATTTCGGATCCTCGTGAGAAACGAAGATCGTTGGATCTTTACTGAAGATGTCAAGAAGTCGACAGGGGTCGTGAGCGACTGGTATTTCGATTGGGTTGATTACCTGCGAGACGAGATCGCTGACGGTCCATATGACGTCGTTGTTTTGTCAATTGGCGGAAACGATTGGCAGGGATTCCGCAACGGCCCTTCAGAAAAGGGTGGCACAGAATGGGTGGAGAAATACCAAGCCAGAATCGCCGAAATGCTTGCTGTTCTTGATCGCCCTGGCCGACTTGTTGTTTGGGTTGGGCTGCCACATTTCCGTATTCCGTTCATGGTGCCATTGCCCGACGCAGTCAACCCGATTTCTCGGCGAGTTTTCGAGAACGGGTACAGGTCTGAATGGGTAGATGCCGCGTCGATCGTGTCACCCGACGGGGTCTGGGCCAAGCACATCTCAGATGAGGGTGGGGTAAAGATAGAAGTCAGAACCGATGACGGTACTCACTACCAGCCCAACGGAGCTCGCCTGATAACAGCGGCCGTAGTCTCGGTGATCGAACGAAGATCTGGCTGAGGAGGGTCAACCTCTCCCGATGTTGGGCCTCTTACCGTGGTTGGCCTTGCTGCGACGAGCGCGGAGCTTTCTCTTCTTCGTGCGCTTCGACATGATGCCAATGCTACCGGGGTGCCGCACGATTCACTAAGGGCACCTTTCTCCTCGTTATGCCCTATTGGCGTCAGCCGATTGCTCCGACATCTCTTAACTTCTCTACGTCTTCGATTGAGAATCCCCAATTGGTGAGTACTTCGTCGGTGTGTTGACCCGGGGCCGGCGGCGGCATCTGCACCTTGCCGGGCGTACGACTGAATTTAGGCGCAGGGCCGGGTTGGATTACGCCGTCGATTTCCACAAACGATCCGCGCGCGACATTGTGTGGATGTTCGGGCGCTTCGGATAAGTCAAGTACTGGCGCGTAGCAAACATCGCTGCCGAGCATCACAGCGTCCCACTCGTCGCGAGTTTTTGATCGAATTATTTCCGCCAATCGAGCCTTCTTTTCACTCCAGCTGTCCTGGTCGTTTCGTGCGGTCGTTGGTGCGTCCTCGAAGCCGGTTAGTTCTAGAAGTTCATCGTGAAACTTGCCTTCAATTGATCCGATAGAGACAAACTTGTCGTCAGATGTCTCGTACACACCGTAGTAATAGGAGCCCCCGTCAAGAACATTGTCCTCGCGCTGGTCGGACCAGTGCCCTGAGGCATGCATGCCGTAGATAGAACCCATCAGCGATGCAGCGCCTTCTGTCATCGCTGCATCAACTATCTGACCCTTTCCGGAGGTTTTGGCTTCGAGCAAGGCAGCACATAGACCAAAGGCGAGGTAAATCCCGCCGCCGCCGAAGTCACCTATGAGGTTGAGCGGTGGAGATGGTTTGTCGGCCCCCCCGATGGCATGTAGCGCACCGGTCAAGGCAATGTAGTTGATGTCATGCCCAGCAGCATGGGCCATCGGGCCCTCTTGACCCCAGCCGGTCATTCGGCCATAGACCAGTCTCGGGTTCCGCTCAAGACACTCTTGAGGGCCTAACCCAAGTCGTTCGGTGACGCCAGGCCGGAACCCTTCGATTAGAGCGTCTGCCCCCTCTATGAGTTTGAGCACCGTTTCGACGCCGTCAGGGTTCTTGAGGTCGACTGAAACAGACCTACGACTGCGATTTAAGACGCTGAATTTTCTACCTCTGTCGATCCCCAGATCGACTTGCTCCATGCGATCAACTCTCACGACATCAGCGCCCAAGTCAGCCAAGAGCATGGCGCAGAAGGGGCCAGGCCCGATGCCCGCTAGCTCAACAACTTTGACTCCACTCAATGGTCCCACAAGGTTCTCCCCACTCCGCTTGTTCTAGATTCTTTCACAGCCTGCCTCCCGATTCACGGCGTAAGGGGGCGGTTAAGCCACCCCGCAGGTAGCCTCGCCTGCCAATGGAAAGATTTGGATTCGTTGGCCTGCCGAACGCCGGTAAGTCCTCGCTTTTTAATGCTTTAGCCGGAGGTGGCGCCCTAGCAGCTCCGTACGCGTTCGCCACAACAGATCCCAATGTCGGAGTCGTGAAAGTCCCGGATCACCGGCTCGACGCGCTCGCAAAAATGAGCGCGAGCCAAAAAGTTGTGAATTCAACGACTGAATTTGTTGATATCGGGGGCCTGGTCGAAGGAGCCAGTCAGGGCGAGGGATTAGGAAACAAATTTCTCGCAGGGATCAGAGAAGTAGATGCCCTGGTCTTTGTTCTTCGCTCCTTTGATGACGAAGATGTGCCGGGTCCAAGTGACCCTTTGGAACATTTGCGAATAGTAGAAATTGAGCTCACTCTCGCGGATCTTGAATCGGTTGAGTCTCGAATCGATCGTCGTCGCAAAGCGCTGCGGACCGACCCCCGTGATCCTGACTTGGTGGCAGAGGTTGACGCTCTTGAAGTAGCGCTGAGTTTGTTATCCGATGGTACGCCGCTGTTTCGAGCCGAACTTTCTGATGCTCAGCGGGTGGCTTTGCGCGAGCACTTCTTGCTAACCAACAAGCCTGTGATGGCCGTATTGAACATCGGAGAAGACCAGCTTGAGCAAGCTAATGATCTGGCGTCGGAACTAGGAGGCGCGCTCCCTGGCGCTGAGGTATTGCCGCTCTCGGTGCAACTTGAAGCAGAAGCCGCTCTCTTACCTTCGGATGAACGTTCTGAGATGCTTGAAGGCCTTGGTCTAGGCGAAGGTGCCCTGCCGTTGTTCGTCCGAGCGGCTCATGGGCTCTTAGGTCTGCGCACCTTTCTTACTACGGGTGAAAAAGAGTCTCGAGCGTGGACTTTCAAAGATGGTTGGAAAGCACCCCAGTGCGCAGGAAGAATTCACACTGACTTCGAAAGAGGTTTCATTCGTGCCGAGATAATTGAGCACGATTTACTACTCGAACTGGGTTCTTGGTCCGCTGCGCGAGACGTCGGCCGCCTCCGTCTGGAGGGTAAGGACTACATGATGCAAGACGGAGACGTTGTTGAGTTTCGGTTCAACGTATAGCGGCGAGGCGGTGAGTAAATCGCGACCCGCATCTCGTTGGCGATGAGCCAAGTTTGAGTTACCTGGCTGGGTGACAACGTATGTCGCACCTTTGTTGACCGCGACCGATGTTGCCGTCAGCGTCCATTACCGCTGACTTAGCTGCTAAATGGCAAAATGATCTGGGGTCACGCCAAATGAATGAATTTTCTGAAACGACAAATCGGGGAACGCTCTACCTGGTGGCCACTCCAATTGGCAATTTGGGCGACATATCGCAGAGGGCTCGCGAGATTCTGGAACAGGCGGGGGCAGTCGCTTGTGAAGACACTCGACGAACAGGAAAACTTCTTGAGCATCTCGGTTTGCGTGCCCGTCGACTGCTTGTTGCCAACGAACACACCGAAGTCTCAATTGGATCGACAGTGACCGGGCTACTTGATGAAGGCCACGATGTAGCGCTGGTTAGTGATGCGGGGACACCGGCGATATCTGATCCAGGCGAGCGGTTGGTGAAGTACGTCTCAGAAGGGGGATATCGGGTTTCCGTCGCCCCAGGTCCCACCGCAGCTGTTGCCGCTTTGGTGCTTTCCGGGCTTCCGACGAACCGATGGGCGATGGAAGGCTTCTTACCGAGAAAAGGCAAGGAACGAGAGATCCGGTTGGCCTCAATAGCGGCTGAAACTCGAACCACAGTGTTGTTTGAATCACCTCGGCGGTTGCCGGTAACGCTCCGTGATCTCGCTAACTTTTGTGGTGGCGACCGTCCAGCAGCCGTAATGCGCGAGTTGACCAAACTCTATGAGGAAACCGCACGCGGAACTCTGACAGAACTTGGGGCCCGTTTCTCTGGCGATGTGAAGGGTGAAATCGCCATCGTCGTTGGAGGGGCTCCGCAGACAGAAGTGGACGACGAGACAGTTGTGGCAGCGTTACGCGAAGAGTTGGGGAGTGGGGCGACACGGCGCGCCTCGATTGATCGCGTATCAACGACTCTTGGAGTTGCTCGCAATCGGGTGTACGCCCTTGCCCTCGCAGTTGAGGAATGAAACCTAAGTATTAAAGGCCCACGGCTGCGCGAACGTGGGTCGGTACCATGACATGCGTGACCAACCCTTATTACGTCACCACACCGATCTATTACGTCAACGACGCGCCTCATATCGGACACGCGTACACAACCATCACTGCAGACGCCGTGGCGCGATGGCATCGACTACTGGGACGCGACGTTCGCTTCCTGACTGGAACAGATGAACATGGCTTGAAGGTCCAACGTGCAGCCGAAGAAAATGGTTGCAGTCCAAAAGAGTGGGCGGATCAAACGGTCGTTCGCTTCCAGGAGGCTTGGGCTCAACTCGGAATATCGAACGATGACTTCATTCGCACTAGCGAACCGCGTCACCACACGGCGGTCCAGAAATTGCTGCAAGCGTGCTACGACAATGGAGACATAGACCTCCAAACCTACGAGGGTCTTTATTGTGTTAGTTGTGAGGCGTACTTCAACGAGGACGACCTTGAGTCAGGCAACTGCCCTATACATGGGCGTCCTGTTGAGCACGTAACCGAAGAGAACTACTTCTTCAAATTAAGCCGCTATGAGCAACCTCTCCGGGATTGGTATGAATCCCACCCCGATTTCGTTTTACCCACAACGAAACGGAATGAAGCCTTGGGATTTATCAACCAAGGGCTTCGTGACTTCTCGATCAGTCGAACGTCCATTGACTGGGGAATTTCGCTGCCATGGGACACAGGCCACGTCACTTATGTTTGGTTTGATGCGCTGACGAACTACATCACCGCGGCGGGATATGTAGACGATCCAGCATCCTTTTCTCAGTATTGGCCGGCAATTCATCTCATTGGCAAAGACATCCTTCGCTTTCATTGCGTTTACTGGCCCGCAATGTTGATGAGCGCTGGTCTGGCTCCACCTGAACGGGTTCACGTTCACGGTTTTCTGCTTGTCGGCGGTGAAAAGATGTCCAAAACCCGGCTGAACCAGATTGCTCCGGCCGATCTGGTCGCGGATTTTGGGGTCGACGGAGTGCGACATCACTTCCTCCACGATCAAATTTTTGGCCCGGACGGAGACTTCAGCCACGAAGGAATGACCACCCGATACAACGCTGACCTTGCTAACAACCTCGGCAACTTGCTGAGTCGAGTAACGACGGTCGTCGGGTCAAAGTGCGGCGGCGTGGGAACAGCGCCGCGCGTAGACAGTCCGCTTGCTCCGATCGTGGCTCGGGAATATCGAACAATCGCTGAATCTTGGGAACGAATATCGCCTTCAGAAGCACTCGATGCGACTTGGCGGATTATTCGAGAGACCAATGCCTTCTTAGAGCAAGCCGAACCGTGGAAGACCGATCCTGGCCCCGTAGTGGACGCGATCCTGGGTGACGCCCTTGAGGTCCTGCGCATCGTATCGATCCTTGCCTCACCCGCCGTTCCGGGCGCTTGTGCAGAAATTCGCCGTCGGATAGGGCTGCCCGATGGCGCTGAAGAGGAACGACTTCCTGAAAGTATCGAGTGGGGCGGATACCCAGCGGGCCTCCCTGTCGTTAAAGGAGAACCACTATTTCCTCGACTCAAATGAACCAAATGCGCTGGACCGATAACCATTGCCACTTGCCGGACGAAGCGGACCTTGCGGCTTTGGTAGTGAAAGAAGCAAAAGAGCTTGGCGTGGAGCGACTCATCGATGTCGGTACTTCGGTGGAGCACAGCGCAACGTGTTGCGGCAGGGCCGCCGAATTTGATGGCGTGTGGGCTACAGCAGGTGTCCACCCCCATGCCGCCAAGGACGGAATTGAGGGTCTCGAAAATCTTCTGTCTCTATCTAAGGTTGTTGCGGTCGGGGAGTGTGGTCTCGATTACCACTATGACAATTCACCTCGAGATGCCCAACGACAAGTCTTTGCCGATCAAATTCAATTAGCTCACGAATACCAACTCCCGTTAGTTATTCACACGAGGGAAGCCTGGAAGGACACATTCGATATTCTGGATGCAGAGGGAGCTCCGGAACACACGATTTTCCACTGTTTCACTGGAGGCCCTGAAGAGGCGAAATCTAGTCTCCAACGTGGCGCCAGTTTGTCGTTTAGCGGAATCGTGACCTTTCCTAATGCCCCTGAGTTACGCGAGGCGGCGGCCTTAACACCGGCCGATCGATACATGGTGGAGACTGACGCCCCGTATCTAGCCCCCGTTCCGCAGCGAGGCAAGCAGAACCATCCGGGGTGGGTGACGCTTGTGGGCGCCGGAGTAGCACTAGCGCGAGGCGTCGAGGTCGAAACTGTCGCCGTAGAGTCTTGGAATAACGCATCAAAGATTTATGGGTTTGTCTGATAAATCCGAATTTGTGAGATGTCGCTAGGCTCGATTAAGTGGCTGCAATCTGAAGTGGGTAGCGGTGCAACCTGTGCTTTCTAAGAGCTGGCGAAGGATCGTGGTCACCTCATTATTGGGCGCCTTGGTGATCGCTGTCATTGGAACGGCGATAAATGACTCTCGACGGAACGCGCGTCGACCTGAGCCACCTCCAGTTGTTCGCATGATCAGAGAAGACCCGTTGCCAGATCTCTCAGAGGCCGGGTTCCGTTTAGGTGGTCTTGCTGTGTCATTGGTAGGGAGTCTTTTCTCAGGCACACAAGTAGTCATGGGCGCTGGTGATCCAGTAGTTGCGTCAACGTTGGTGGTCGTGTCAACGACAGTCGCTACGAGTACTTCGACTACGAGTACTTCGACTACGAGTACTTCGACTACGAGTCCTTCGACTACGAGTACTTCGACTACGAGTACTTCGACTACGAGTACTTCGACTACGAGTACTTCGACTA
>Ga0315326_10000028_pt1 | contig 55819 bp, 53 predicted proteins | sample M180m32315metaG_FD_203457 | JGI IMG/M metagenome (GOLD analysis project Ga0315326, IMG submission 203457) | Ammonia-oxidizing marine archaeal communities from Monterey Bay, California, United States - M1 80m 32315 | ecosystem: Environmental > Aquatic > Marine > Coastal | place: USA: California... | reverse complement strand
GTTTAAAAGAGAAAGCCCCTGACATAAATCAAGGGCTTCTGAAGAGTGGGCGCTATAAGACTCGAACTTATGACCCCCGCCTTGTAAGGGCGGTGCTCTGACCAACTGAGCTAAGCGCCCAAAAACCGGGCAAAATTAAGACACTTTTTTTACTTTTGAGTTAGTTTTTCTTGTTGTCTTCTTTTTCTTACCATTTATCCCTGGGATAGCCACATCTATCACATCCATAATTTCTTTTGCAAAATAGAAATTTAAATCTTTTTTAATATGGTCAGGGATATCCTCAAGATCTTTTTTATTATGGTCAGGTAGAATAATATGTTTTATTCCTGAACGATGTGCTGCGGTTACTTTTTCCTTCACTCCGCCAATAGGTAACACATTACCTCGAAGAGTGATTTCTCCTGTCATTGCTACTTTATCTTTCACAGGTTTTCCTGTCATTAATGAAGCGATTGATGTAAACATACTTACTCCGGCAGAAGGACCGTCTTTTGGTATGGCGCCTGCAGGAACATGGACATGAATATCTGTCTTTTCATGAAAATCATCTGGAATACCAAGTATATCAGTATGTGATCTAACATATGTTAGGGCCGCAGTTGCAGACTCCTTCATTACATCTCCAAGTTGTCCAGTTAAGGTTAGTCCACCTTTTCCTTTCATTTTTGAAGACTCAATAAATAAAATGTCTCCTCCTGCAGCGGTCCATGCTAGACCCGTTACTACACCAGGCTTTGTTGTTCTTTCTGCTAATTCTGAATAAAACCTTGGCGCACCCAAATACTCATGAACTTTTGCTCTAGTAACGCGAATCTTCTTCGCTGTTTTTTCAACTAAATCTCGAGCAACTTTCCTTAATACATTTGCTATTTCTCTTTCCAAATTCCTGACACCTGATTCTCTTGTATAGGAGCGTATCAGTTCGCTAATAGCCGCTTTATCTAGTGAAACTTCTTTTTTATTAAGTCCATTTTCCAAAATCTGCTTGGGTAACAAATGCTGTTGAGCGATTTTTATTTTTTCATCCTCAATATAACCGCTGAAATCAAGTATTTCCATTCGATCTCTTAAAGCAGGTGGAATCGCATCCTGATAATTTGCAGTAGTTATAAACATTACTTTGCTTAAGTCAAAGTCTACTTCCAAATAATGATCACTAAATGAATCATTTTGTTCAGGATCTAAAACCTCAAGCATTGCAGATGAGGGATCCCCTCTAAAATCAGAACCAAGTTTATCTATTTCATCAAGCATAAATACTGGATTATTCGTTCCAGCTTTCTTCATGGATTGAATTACTCTACCAGGTAGAGCACCTATATAGGTTCTTCTATGTCCACGAATTTCAGCTTCATCCCTAACGCCACCTAATGACATTCGAACAAATTCACGTCCAATTGCTTTTGCAATTGATTTCCCCAGAGATGTTTTACCTACTCCTGGAGGACCTGAAAAACATAAAATTGGTCCTCTTAAAACGCCATCTGGGTTGCGTTCTTGTTTTAAATTTCTTACTGCCAAATATTCTAAAATTCTTTCCTTTACTTTTTCCAATCCATAATGATCCTCATCAAGAATTTTTTCAGCTTTTTTTACATTAATTTGATCCTCACTAGAATTACTCCAAGGTAAATCAGCTAACCATTCAATATATGTCCTAGATACTGAATATTCAGGTGACTGAGTTGGTATTCTGGATAATCTTTCCAGCTCTTTCATTGCTACTTTTTCTGCCTCTTCAGGTAGTTTTGCAGCTTTTATTCGGTCTTCTAGTTCCTTTACCTCAACTGTTTCCTCATCTTCACCTAATTCACGCTTTATTGCTTTCATTTGTTCACGTAAATAATATTCTCTTTGGGTCTTAGTGATTTCATCATGGACCTCTGTCTGTATTTCTTCACCTAGTTTAATTCGTTGAATTTCTCTGGTAAGCAATGTGATAGTTTTTTCAACTCTACTTTTCACATTAAGCTCTTCAAGAACATCCTGTTTTTCTTGATTTGAAACTGTAAGTAGAGATACAGCGCGATCAGCTAGACGTGAAGGTTTCTGAATATTAGATAACATACCAGAATGCTCTTCAGTAAGGTTGGGGGCAACCTGGATTAATTCGGAAAATGTATTACGTAAATTTTTTGATAATGCTTCAACTTCTAATTCATCCGCTATAGGTTCATCGCTGACTTTCTCAACCACAACCCTATAATATGGATTGGGATCACCGAAACTCATTAACTTAACTCTTTCTATACCTTGAACAATTGCAGATTTGCTGTTATCCGGCATATCAAATACTTTTAATACAACACCCAAAGTTCCATACGCATATAAATCTTCAGGTTTAGGATCTTCAATTGAACCATCTTCTTGCGCCACTACAACAATATGCTTATCACCATTTCCTAAATCTTCAATAAGTTTTAATGACTTCTCACGACCGATATAAATAGGTATAACTTGCTGTGGAAATAAAACCGTATTCCTTAACGGCATTACGGGATAATCATCATTTTCAGAAATAGGTTTTGATTCTAAGTCTTTATCAAATCTTTCAGGCATAATTTTTCCTTAAATTGTTTAGATATAATTTACGCAAATAATGTACCAACTAAAATTATATGTATATTTGACACATTTATGGCCATTTTATATGCCATAATTACATTTTTATAATGTTTTTATCCAATATTATCATATGTTAAAGATTGGATAAAATATGAGAATTCTTCAATCTCATTATTAATAATATCATTTGGGCCCGTCATTTTAAAATAATATAAGCCATCTGAAGTATTGGCGATTGCGCCCAATAACCGATAGTTATTCTTTGGTTTTGCAGCGTTAGGTGAAAATGCCATTGTATTAGTATACGTTCCCAAAATACTAATTATATGAAAATCAATACCATTAATAGTTTCATTAGTTAATCTAACATCTTCATCTAGTAATTGATAACCAAACTGCCCAGCCCATCTTTCCAAATTATTATCAATTGTCCCACCAATATTCTTAAAGACTACCATTGAAGCATCTGTATTATTTTTCCCTATTTGAAACTCCATTAATCGCATTGAACTTGATGGTTTTACAGCATTCCAATTATCAGGTACTCTGGCAATTAAATTACCAATTCGAATAAAATCAGATTCTGGATTATTATTTAAATTGGGGGCATTCTCTTCCGTTATTGAATTTGGCTGATCCTTTGATACCAATTGCACCAAAACAATTCCAGCAATAAAAGTTGTGATCACTACTATGACTTTATTATTCATACTAATTTTTCTGATTTAGTATTGAATAATCTGGCCTGCTCATCTGCATGATATGAACTACGCACTAATGACCCAGACTCTACAACAGAAAAGCCTAATTCATACCCAATAGATTTATAATTAACAAACTCTTCATCTGAAACATACCTATCAACAGGTAAATGTTTTTTTGTCGGTTGAAGATATTGTCCAATAGTAAAAATTGAAACACCTAACTCTGCTACTTGCTTCATTGTATCGATAACTTCATTTTTTTTTTCACCCAGACCAACCATCATACCAGTTTTTGTATGCATTCCTTCCTTAACTGCAAATCTTAATACCTGCAAACTCCTTTTCCAATCTGCTTGATTACGTACATTTTTACTAATTCTCTCAACACATTCAACATTATGACTAAATATTTCAGGCTGTGAGGAAAAAACTTTTAATAAAGCCGATTCATCACCTTTAAAATCAGGAGTTAATACCTCAACAGTGCAATCAACAACATGATGGTGGATTTGTTTTATCGTCTCTGCCCATATAGTTGCACCATAATCTTCCTTAATATCATCACGATCAACTGATGTAATCACCGCATGCCGCAGATTCATCTTTTTTACTGCAATCGCTGTGCGGACTGGTTCCATCGGATCATTCCAAGTCGGTTTTCCAGTTTTGACAGAACAAAATCCACAAGCTCTTGTGCATGTATCACCTAGAATCATTATTGTTGCAGTACCCCTATCCCAGCATTCATAAATATTAGGACACCTTGCCTCTTCACAGACGGTATGTAAGTTATTTTTCTTAACTACTTTATCAACGAATCTATACCCATCCCTGATCTGAAGCTTAATTTTTGGCTTATGCTGTATGTTTGTTTCTACTTTCATGCGCTTTATGCTTTTTGAAACAAGTAAATCATGTATTTTCTATATTTTCTAAATTCTTTACTGCTCATTAAATCTAGTTGATCCATTTTCTTTGAAATTTTTTTTTCTAATAAAGATTTCAATAATCGATAAATCTTTGGGTTTTTACGTTGAATAGAATATTGAAGATATTCAGCTGTTGGAAAAATAAATCGGTTAATAAAATTTAATGCTGCATCCAAAGTAGGCATAGTATTATCTGTTTGATCGTATTCTTTCAATAATGTAAATCCTGCAGACTCAGCTTTTGTAAGATATTCATCCATTTTATGTGAAGATTTTAAATGAGGGCTTTTATCATCGGAATTATATACAAAATAATCAGCTGCTAATAAATATCCTCCATCTTTTAATGCTTTTTTTGCAGAAGCAAATCCTTCATTAATCCTAATGTAACATGCGCTTTCACTTTCAAGAATCAGATCATAAGTATTTTGGGATTTAAAGTCTTCAAACTTGGTTTTATAAAAATTCATTTCACCATTGAACTTCTCCTTTATGACCTGCTCTTGATATGCATCAGGTGATAAAACTTCAATTTCATAACCTTTCTCTTTTAAATATGCTGCATTTCCTCCTACTCCACAACCTACATCAATAATTTTATTCACATCTTCAGGTATAAATGATGCAAGATGTTCAATATATCTTTCTTGTGCTTGTACAATATCTTCAATAGATAATAAATCAGTATTTATACTACCTGGATTATCCCAAAATCCATAATGAAGATATGGAGACTGAATCGTTTCAGAATAAAGCTTTAATACGTGATCTATTGCCATTAAAAGAGGTCCATTAATTCCATATTTTCAATTTCAAATCTTATTTTATCAATAAACTTGCTTCCACCAGCTCCATCAATAAGTCTATGATCAAAACCTAAACTCAAGATCATTTGGCTTCTGATACCTATCGTATCTCCTAAATCGCTTTCTATAACTACGGGTTGTTTTTTAATCGCACCAACCCCAAGTATACCAACATTAGGTTGATTAATAATTGGTGTTCCCATTGAAACATTAAAAACTCCAAAATTAGATATAGAAAATGTTGAACCTTGAAGCTCATCAGGGCGTAAATCTTTTGACCGAGCTCTAACAGAAAGATCATGAACCCGCCTGCACAATCCAAGAAAATTTATTTCCTCACAATTTTCTATAACCGGAACCATAAGTCCATCTTCTAGGGATACAGCTAAACCAATATTGATATTTTTTTTATGTATTATTTCATTCTCATCAATAGAAGAATTCATCAAAGGGAATTGATTAATTGCTTTCACTACCGCATTCACAATAAAAGGAGTATATGTAAGTTTAAATGATTCTTTTTCATAGAATATGTTTTCATTCTTATTTACATAATTAACTATATCAGTCATGTCAACTTCTGTCATTACATATACATGAGCTGCAGTATCTAAACTAGCACGCATATGATCTGCAATTCGTTTTCTCATATATTCCATCTCAACGACCGTATCGCTCATTTTCACTTCATTAAATTCTTTAGATCTGCCACCTGGGCTTTTTAAATGTGATAGAATATCCTTTTTTGTTACTCTACCACTTTTACCTGAGCCTTTAATTGATTCTAGCTCCTTCATTGAAATATTATTCTCATTTGCAATTTTCATAACAACTGGAGTAAAAAATGATCCTTTGGATTTATCCAATTTTTTTTTGGGAACTACTGGTTCTTTTTTAATATCAGTTTTTGGCGCTTCTTTGACTTCTTGAACATTTTCTTTATCAGATTCAGTAATATCTGCAGGGACGGCATCGGGCTTAGCGCTACCATCAGTATTTATTCTACCAATCACTTTTCCAACATCTATAACATCATTTGGTTTAGCCAATATTTCAACTAATATACCAGCGGCTGGTGAAGGTATTTCTGAGTCTACTTTATCAGTTCCAATTTCTAAAAATATTTCATCTTTATCCACTGCATCTCCAACATTCTTGCGCCATTCAATAATCGTTCCCTCAGTAATAGATTCACCCATTTTTGGCATTATTATATCTACTAACATCAATACTCCAATAATTCTATTAAGGTTTCTTTAATATCTTCTACTTGCGCTAAAATATTTTCTTCCAGATACATATTATAAGGCACTGGACTGTCCTTAGACGCAACTCTTCTAATGGGTCCATCAAGCATCTCAAAACAATGGTCACTTATCAATGAAGATATTTCAGCCCCAGGCCCATTTGTTAGATTATCTTCATAGACAATTAAAGCTTTACCAGTTTTCTCAATAGATGCTTGGATGGATGAAAAATCTAATGGATTCAGTGTCCGTAAATCAATAATCTCAACAATGTCTTCATCAAGATCCAAATCATTAACAGCATCTATGCTGGATTGTACCATAGCTCCCCAAGTTATAATTGTTAACTCAGACCCTTTTTGTATTATCTTTGATTTACCAAATGGAATCAAATACTCATCATCTGGCTCAGGGGATGATGCATAGCTTTGCCGATACAAGCTCTTGTGTTCCATAAATATTACAGGATCATCCATTCTGCATGCCATCTTCAATAGCCCTTTCGCATCAGATGCATTGGATGGATAGGCAATATATATCCCTGGCATATGAATAAAATAACCATCAATGGATTGACTATGGCATAATCCTCCATGAATATATCCCCCAACAGGTACACGTATAACTGCAGGGCAAGACCAGGCATTATTTGATCGATACCGTATTGTAGCAAGTTCATTCCGTATTTGCATCATAGCTGTCCATATATAGTCACCAAACTGTATCTCAACAACAGGCTTGTAACCAACCGTTGCTAAACCAATAGCTGATCCAATAATAGAAGATTCCGCAAGAGGACTATTAAAAACTCTGTCCTTACCATATGTATCAGTTAGCCCTTTTGTCGCAGTAAATACACCGCCTTTTGGGTCTGCTATATCTTGACCATAAATGATCATTTTTTTATTTCTATCCATTTCCTCAGCAAGTGCATGATTAATCGCATCTACAAAAACAGTGTTATCATTAATAATTTTCAAATCACTATCGCAATCAGGAGAATTTTCGCTGTATATATGATTCGTAGCAGATGCGGAATCAGGATGATCTTTGCTTTCTGCCCAATCTGCGTCGTTTTCCACTTGATTTTTTAATTTTTTATCCAACTTATCCAACTCTTCTATTTTTATTATTTTATTTGCAATACACTCATCACCAAACTTTTTTATGGGATCATTTTTTTCCATCTCAGTAATTTCTTTTTTAGTGCGATATTTTAAATGATCATCAGATGATGAATGAGGTTTTAATCTATCAACGTGCGATACAATTACTGCTGGGCCCATTCCTTTTCTAGCTCTATCTATTGCCTTTTTAAAAGCTAAATGAGTTTCAAAATAATCGGAGCCATCAACATCGAATCTTGCAAGATGTTGATATCCAGATACCATCGAAAATATAGATTCACCAGAAATTTGTTCAGAAATATGCACGCTAATGGCATAGTCGTTATCCTGAATATGAAATATTACAGGTAATTTTTCTCTACTAGACCAATTTAACGCTTCATGAAAGTCCCCTTGGCTTGTTGTTCCTTCACCAGAAGACACATAAACAACTTCTTTTTTCTTATTTAATTTGCATGCCATCGCACATCCAACCGCCTGTAAATATTGTGTACCTGTTGGGCTTGATTGTGTCACAATGTTTAAATCGCGCTTCCCATAATGATGTGGCATTTGACGCCCCCCTGATGATGGATCATCTGATTTTGCAAAAAAAGCTAATAAATGATCTTTTGCTGTCATACCTAACCCTACGGTAAATGCACTATCTCTATAATATGGATAAAACCAATCTTTAGCCGATCGTAAATTAAATGCAGCGGCAGTTTGCGCAGCTTCGTGACCAGAACAGGCCATGTGAAAAAATCCTTTCCCTTGTCTTAAAAGAATTGCCATTTTTTCATCAAGCATACGTGATAGAACCATATTTTCATAAACTTGCAATAGCTCTTTCTTTTGAAATCCGTATAAACGTGCCATGATTATTTATTAGCTAAATAATTAATATTAAACTGATCTAAAAATTTAATTTTAAGAGTACTCTTAACTAATTCTAGATCAATATTTTTATCAAGAATTCTGGACATACTGGTTACTCCATACTCAAAAATTCCACATGGAATAATGCTCTTATAATAATTAAGGTTAGGATTAATATTTAATGAAAGCCCATGCATTGTAATCCATTTAGAAACCCTAACTCCTAATGCAGCAATTTTCTCATCTTTATACCAGACGCCAGTTAATCCATTTTTACGCACAGCTTTAATATTGTACTCTAAAAGCGTATTAATAATTATCTGCTCCAGAGATCGCATATACCAACTTATGCTTTTCTTATAATCTCGTAAATCAAGTATTGGATATACAACTAATTGACCTGGGCCATGGTAAGTAACATCTCCTCCCCTTTCTATATGAAAGGTTTGCACATCATCTGGATAGTTTTGAAGAATATGATTTTCATCAGCATTTTTACCAAGAGTATAAACTGGCTCATGCTCAACAAATATTAATGTATCATTAATTTCATTATTAGATCTTTTTTTAAGTAATTCTTTTTGAAAACTCCAAGACTCCTTATAGGCTTGCATTCCCAAATCAAGTATTTCAATCTTTTTGCTTAAGGCGGTTTTCTTTGAATTCATCATTGATGCACTCCAATTCCATATGCATCCAACGCTGCTTCCATAATTGACTCAGAAAGAGTTGGGTGAGGATGCATAGTAAGTGCAAGATTTTCCCATGTAGCTTCAAGGCTTTTTGCTATTACTAATTCTTGGATCAGCTCTGTGGCCTCTGAACCAATAATATGACATCCTAATAATTCACCATATTTTGAGTCAAAAATAATTTTTACAAATCCATCAGGTTTGCCTATAGATAACGCCTTGCCACTAGATTTAAAAAAAAATTTTCCTACTTTGATATTATAACCTTGTTCTTTTGCTTGAATTTCAGTTAATCCCAATGAAGCGACCTGAGGCTGGCAATAAGTACAAGAAGGTATGTTATTATAGTCAACCGGATAAGTATTATGATCAGCAATTTTCTCTACAGCCACATGACCCTGCGCTGATGCAACATGAGCCAACCAAGGAGGGCCAGAAACATCACCAATTGCAAAAATGTTTGAAATATTTGTTTGTCCATATTCATCTATAGTGATTGATCCATTATCTGTATGAACGCCAATGGTGTCCAGCCCAATATCATCAATATTTCCTGTTATACCAATGGCTACAAGAACCGTACTTGATTCAATAATCGTTTTCTTATTACCATTTTTAACATGTACTTTTACTTTTGTTTTTAACTTTTCAACTTTTTCAACTTGAGTATTGGTATTTATAACTATTCCAGAATCAATAAATCTTTTTCTTAATTCTTTAGATATATCTTCATCTTCCATTGGCAATATTCTTCCCATCATTTCAATCATAACAACTTTTGTTCCACATGTATTATAGAAATAAGCAAATTCACTCCCAATCGCGCCAGCCCCAATTATCAACATATCTTTGGGCGGTTTGTTTAGAACCATAGCTTCTTTTGAACTAATTATCTGTTCACCATCAAAAGAAATCCCTGGAACATTTTTTGGCCTACCTCCTGTCGCAATTATAAAATGCTTTGATTTAATATTAGTAACTTTTCTACCATTAGATACTTCAATATTATTAGTAGTAGTAAACACTCCTCTTCCTTGAATATGTTTAATATTATTCTTTTTCATTAAAAAAGAGATTCCTTTGGATAGTCTTTCAGAAATTTGACGACTTCTATCAACAATTTTACCGTGCTCAATTTTATAGGAAGGTATTTTAATTCCATATTGTTCAGCATTTTTGATTGAATTAATCATTTCAGCACTTTTTAATAAAGATTTAGTAGGGATGCATCCCCAGTTAAGACAGACACCTCCTAATTCATCTTGATCTATAATTGCAGTTTTTAAACCTAATTGAGAAGCGCGAATGGCAGCAACATACCCACCAGGTCCACCTCCCAAAATTGTTATATCGAATGAATTATTCACACTATTTAAATAATTTATAAAATATAAAGTTAATCAAGTACTGTACCTGTTAATTAAGGACATAAACTCATTGCGTGTCCTTACAGATTCTCTAAACTTTCCCAACATTGTAGAAGTTGTAGCTAAGCTATTTTGCTTTTCTACACCTCGCATTTGCATACACATATGCCGTCCTTCCATTACAATTGAAACGCCAACTGGGTCTAATATAGAGTGAATTGCCTCTGCGATTTGATTTGTTAATCTTTCCTGTATTTGTAGCCTACGGGAAAACATATCAATTATTCTTGGTACCTTTGATAGCCCTATTACCCGACCATCAGGTATGTACCCAACATGAGCTTTTCCAAAGAATGGTAATAAATGATGCTCACAAAGGCTAAAAAATTCTATATCTCGAATAACAACCATATCCTTTGATGATTCTTTAAATATTGCTTTATTAACAATTTTTTCCAAATCTTGATTATAGCCTTTGGAAAAATACTGCCACGCTTTTGAAACACGTGCGGGCGTTCTTTCTAAACCTTCCCGAGTAGGATCTTCACCAATTTCTAGAAGTAATTGATGAGTTAATTTTTCTAATTTTTCATTCGTTTTCATAATTTATCCTTATTCAATGTCTGCAATATCTATTTTATCTTTTAATAAATAAAGTATTCCATATATTATAGGTGTATCTAAAAAGGCCATAAGCATTTTAAACATCCATCCATCAATAATAGCTGAAATAATTTGATCAGTATCCCATACTCCTACAAATAAAATACATATAACAAGAGTTGTATCTACAAATTGAGAGGCAATAGTTGATCCATTATTTCTGATCCATAAATGTTTGCCATTTGTTAACCTTTTCCAAAAATGAAATATTCTTACATCAATAAATTGAGCAAACAAATATGCTACCATTGATGCAGCAATAAGTCGCCATGCATTTCGAAAAACAGAATTATATGTGATATCATCTATAAGGGAAGTGGGTATAGAATTGAATTGACCTCCAAGCCAAAGAAATAATAAAACAAATAATGAGGCAATGAACCCTGAAAAAACGACTAGGTTAGCTTTTTTTTGTCCATAGAGCTCAGAAATGAGATCCGTAACTAGAAAAGTAAGTGGATATGGTAAAATACCTGCAGATACTATAAAAACTTTAAACCCAAAATCGACAGTTACAAATTTATTTGCAATTAAGTTACATGTAACAAGAGAAGCAATAAAAATACCTGCAAGAAGAAGATAGAATTGTTCTTTAAAACTATTATTTTGGTCCATAATAATCAGTAAATATTGTTGGAGTTTCATGCAATCGAATTCTATGTAACTTACTTGAATCAAAATCTTTAATAATTTGATCCCAAATAAAAATAACTAAATTTTCTGAACTCGGTTGCTTATTCTTAAACCAATCTACTTCAATATCAAATTGAGAATGGTCTAATATATCTATAACATTTTTCTGTACAATTTCTTTTAAATCTAAAAGATTTACAATAAAGCCCGTCTCATGATTTATGCTACCAGTTACCATAACTTCTAAAGTATAATTATGACCATGTATTTTAGAGTCAGGTCCAAATACTTCCCAATTTTTCTCATCAGGCCAATCAGAATGCCCATACTGGTGCGCAGCATTAAAATAAAAAACTTTGGTTAAAAAGGGACCTCTCATACTATTTGTATTATACAAGTATTATGTATACTTGAATTTATATATTGATTCGTAAATAAATATAATAAATAATCAAGATGTAATATATTTATGAGGAAGGACAAAGATCTGATAAGATACATGTTTCACATTTTGGCCTTCGTGCAATGCATACTGCTCTGCCGTGGTCAATGATCATATGTGTTAGATTGACCCAATGTTTCTCATTAAAGATTTTCATTAATTCTAATTCTATCTTTTTTGGATCCTTTGTTGAAGTAAACTCAAGTAGGTTCATAATTCGTATCATATGTGTATCGATTACCATTGAAGAAATATTAAAGCACTCCCCTAATATACAATTAGCAGTTTTTCTTCCGACACCAGGAAGTGTAATAAGTTCTGACATTGATTCAGGGACTTTTCCATTATATCTTTCTATAATAGCCAGTGATGAACCTTGAATACTTTTTGCTTTTTGATTATGATATCCACATGAAAATATATATTTAGATAATTCTTTTAAATCTGCACATGCAAATGATTTTATATTCGGATATTTACTAAATAAATTAGGAAGAACCTTATTAACGCGATGATCAGTGCATTGTGCAGATAAAATTGTCGCAACAAGCAACTCGTGAGGATTTCTATAATTCAGTGAACACTTCGAGTTGGGGTATTCATTTTTTAATAGAGTAACAATTTTATTAGCACGAATCTTGTTTGAACTATCCATTATTATCTAAGTTCTTATTGGATATAATTGTATCAATATTCTTTATAATAACAGACCGGAGGTAAATCATTTCACATCCAGCTTTTCGATAATCATCCCATTTATTCTTTTGTATTTCATTCATTATACCAACAACTCTAATAGAAGAATAGTTTTCAATTATTTTAACAATAGCTTTTGGATTGATTTCTTTATCATCTAAATCAATAATTAATAAATCTGCATTATTATTTAAACTATTTAAATGATCCACAAACATAATTGTATTGCTGCCATGCAACAATCGTTCAGACAAAGTAGTGCCAAGCTCTAAATCATTAGTATATAATAAAATATCACTCATGTAATAGTATCGTAGGACAATTTGACCAATCAAATTCTGCTACGTTATTTATTAACTCTAATTCAAGATTAAGTTTTTTCATAATTTTCTTTAATCCTTTGAGATCAATATTTCTATGATCATGAGAAAATCCATGTAATTTTTTAATAGATTTATTAATCAAGCTCTTTGCTCCATTTAAATTATTATTTTGTAAATGTACAAAACATACCGCTAATTGGATCAATCCTTGAATAAAATCTCTATCTTTTAAATAATATTCTGACCATAGCTCTTCCCATATCTCATGTGCATCAAAATAGCTTCCACTATTAAATGTTTGTAATCCAGAAAAGAATAATTCTTCTTTTTTTTTATCATCATTCACTAATTATCACCGTCTCTTTCAAATCAAATTTTCCATCGTTATAACTTACCTTTCCCGCCTGCCTGATAGGATCATGTTCAAAAAATATAATCCAATCCTCTTTAACAATTTTTGATAATAAATATCTTTTTTCATTTATTGTTTGTATGGGATCAATATCATATGCCATAATCCAACTCAATGGTATATGACTTGCCATAGGAAAAATATCTGCAGCATAAAAAAGTGTTTTAGAATTATCTGCAATGATTGGATGCATCATTCCTGTTGTATGACCATTCGAAATAAAAAGATTAATACCTGGTATAAACTCATCTTTACCATCAATAAATTGAATCATATTATTCTGAGCAAGAACTTTCCAGTTTTCTTCTAAGTAACTTCCTCTATCCTTTTCTGTCGGAGAATTTGCCAAATTCCAATTATCTCTATGAACCCAATAATTAGCATTTTGGAATGTAGGAACAATTTGTTCATTTTGATATGTTGTATTACCTCCCGCATGATCAAAATGTAAATGTGTACAAAAAACATCCGTAATATCATCGGGTGATAAACCTACTTTTGAGAGAGAGCTTTTTAAATTAACCTTATCTAATTTGATATTATAAATAGATCTATATTTTTTATCCCACTTATCCCCATTTCCAGTATCAATTATAATATTGCGATCATTACCTATTAATAATAGTGATCGAGTTACCATATTAATTCGATTATAATTATCAGCAGGAGCTTCTTTTTCCCAAAGAGTCTTTGGAATAATCCCAAACATTGCTCCGCCATCTAAACTAAATTGGCTTGTCAATATGCTATATAATGTATAATTACCAATTTTCATTACTTATCCAATAGTAAATGTATTTTGTATGCTAAAATAGGTAGATAATTTATATCTATTCTTTTTGTGAAATACCGTAATGACTCTAAAGTTATTAATCTTTCAACAATATCTGAATCAGATTCAATTATATGCTCAGCTACTTTAACATAATAATCAGTTTGATTTTTTAAATATAATTTTAAATCATCAGGGTCTTTTTCTTTTAAATCAATACTATCCATCTCATTGCATTGATTGGCCCAAAATGATATCTCTCTTGTAAAACCAGGTAATCGTGTATATTCTGATTCTAACAGCCTCCAAGCCGCCGATAAATTATTTAGTTCGTTAAATCCATTGCAATTCAAAAAATATTTATTCATATCTGTCTTTTTAATTGTTTTACTTGGATGAGGATCAGGAAGTTTATTATTAAACAATATCTGTATTATACATTGCAGAAAAATCCATACTCTTTCTTTATCAGGAGAAAAAGCAAAAGCACGTAAACAATGATAAACAAATATGACATTTTCTTCAATATCTTGAAGAGCCATTTCTGCTAAATTTTGTATTATTGCAGGACTTCCATCAGAAGCTAAATGAGTTCTAGCTAGGCACTTTTGAGTTTTTTCATAATCTCCATTTTGACAGGCATCCTCAAGATCACTAATAAAAATAGTCAACCCGATTTCTTCTTTTGAAATATTTTTTAAATGGATATCATCATTTCTAGCTTGTTTAAAGTTTTGAGTATGATGATCTATATAATCTAATATTTTTTTGGAAGGAGAAGATCTGATATCACCAAGTATATTTTTTAATGCGTTGGTTACTATAATTGGATGATTTTTTGCATTACCACTATAAATACAAGAAGCCGCATTAAGAAGATACGTTGATAAGGATTTCTCTAAGCTAGATATAGCCAAGTGATCTTATAATATTAATTATCTACTACGGGCGCTGGTTCCGTATTAGTTATAGATTTAGGAATATCGTTACTTAGATTGATAAATAACTGGAGAGATAATCCCACAATGCGTGAATTTTCTGAAGGAAATCCAAATTTTGTTGTATGTGGAAGTTCAATAAATCTTCCTTCAGGCTTATAATTAGAACTAAAAATATCACCAATAGGCATACTGGAAAAATCATGATAATACCCTAATTCAAAACTAATCTTTTTTCCAGAATTCCTACCAAATAAAAAACCAATCCTGGAACTTGTTTTATCGCTTATGCCATTTGGAATATACATAAACCTAAAACCCATCCAAGAACTAGACGGGTTGGGTTTATTTTTTTTATTTTTTCCCTGTTTGAACTTATAATACGTTACATCATAATTAGAGTTTGGATTCAAACTCCAACCTATATTTAATATATCCCATTTATTTTCTTTTTCATATAAAAGACGACTATAATCAACTCCACTTCCATAAATAGGTAATCCAATCCTAAAGCCAACATCTGATCTTTCACTAACTCCTTTACGATACCATAGGTAAGGAAAAATATTTTCTATTGAAAACGCATATCCATATTCAACCTCACCAACTTCCATACGCTTTGTCGCAACCCTAGGATGAGATGCGCATCCATTTAAAATCATGATTATTAATAGCGTATAACCTATACGAATCATATGGAAAAATCGTTTAAATAATAAATTAAAGTCAAGGTTTAGACGATAAAATTAATTCGCCTAAAACTATCCACCTTCAGGTCTATCAAGGATATCCTGCGATGGATTTGGAGGTAGATTTAAAATATCTACACCAAAATAATTACCCAAATGAGATATAATATCTTTTACAGAAATCAAACCATATATTTTCCCATTTTCCTTTATAATAGGAATATGTCGAATACCATAAATATGCATTTTATTTAACGCATAGGAAATTGGATCATTTGGTGTCAATGTTTCAGGACTTTTTGTCATATAACTATCAACCACTTCTGATTGAAAATTCAAACCTTTTCCTGTAACACGCAATAAAAAGTCTCTTTCAGTTATAACTCCAATAATTTTACTATTTTTTTCGATCATAATGCATCCCACTTTTTTATCACCTAATATCTTAATTGCTGATTCAAGGTTCGTACCTGACTCAACACTAGGATGATAACGGAGTGACAAATGTTCTATAGGATCATTTAAAGAAAGGGCTTGATTTATTGGAGTATCAGAATCGTTCTCCAATTCATCCATTCTAGCTAGTTCATCATCAAAATCTTTAATCATATTAAATGCTATTTTAAATAAATCATCTTTCGGCTAAAAATAATGGGTAAATAATCATCAATTTGAGCTTGTATAGTCATAAAATATAATCCACTCGAAAAGTTCTCTCCGTTCCAGGTATAACTATACAATCCTTTATTCATTTTATTTTCTTCAAAAAATAAATGAATAATTCTTCCTGCTGCATCATTTACATATAGACTGATGGTTGCTGTTTGTAATAAGTCAAATGATATCGTTGTTTCAGAATTAAATGGATTAGGATAGTTTTGGTATAAAGCAAAAATCTCTGGAATCATTAACTGCGAAGAAGCTGTTTTAACGAGATCGTTTGGCCCCCCTAGAGTAGATATTGAATATTGTTTCCATCCCTGATGATCCGGAATGCGTCCTTCTGTGATTTGATAGTCAGCAAAAATTGATCTTGTATCAATTGTCTGCCATAATCCAAAATCATCTTTTATTTTTAAATCAATCCATAAAAATGAAATATCCTCTTCTACCCTAAATACTGAATCAGCATAAATTGGATCAAAACTATAATAATAGTCCATCTCCCATACAAGGAGATCATTGATGAATAAACCTAAAGTATTACTGTTATGATCATTACCATGCAGTTCTATAAATATTTGATTCATTTCTGGCATATTAACTATTTCATTTAAACAAAATTGTCTCATAGGTTGTGAAACTTTTATTGGTGGGCCTAAAAGTGTGTCTTCTAACATAAAATATTGATCATCAATAGATAATCCATAATCAAAGCTATTAATTGGAAGAATCTTCTGAACCATACCATTTATTATTAATTCATATTTTTTCATATTATCAATTAACTCTATATCAAAAACTTGAGATTGTTGATAATTTGATTCATCAACAATTAACTCATAATTTTCATCTAATAAAATAATTGATTGTACTTGCTCGGGATGAATAGTAGCTAATCTAGCAATATTTTTATCATCAATATTTCTCCAAGTACCAAGTGGCAAAACTGGTGGCGATGTACTAAGTATATTTATTTCATTAACTAGCATTTCTCTAATAGAAATAAGTCTATTGAAAACATAATCAGAAAATAAGTTTGAATGTTCATTCCACTCATTGGGAGTCAATAAAAATTGATTATTAAAAAATAATCCAACTTTATTTAACGTGTTTTCAAGCTGTTGTCTAATATCATTTAAAGATTCATCAGCAAGTAAATGTTCATATCTGTTTAGTGATTCAAAACCAACATATCTCATCCATGAAGTAAATGGATCATCTCTATATTGAATCATATGCTGAATTGTATTTAATTGAATAGAGTCAGCAGATACAATTATATCTGAAATAACATAGTCTAATATATGATCATGAAATTCTCCAATATTGGTATAATTATTATTTACAATATTATTTTCTTCTTTAGATAATATTGGAAAAAGATTTTGATCAATATATGCTTTTGCAAATGGAGGCGCATCAACAATGCTAGAGAATATATTTCCATTATAGGATTCTATTTCTATACTATAAAAATATGGCCTCTTTCCCTCAACTTTATCATCCAAAAAGCGCTCAATTGAATTACTAGTCTCATATATCAATGAATACTCTGAAAATGAATTTTGTGTTCGAAATAGCCTGATTGCTTTCAAATTGATCTTTTCAGGAATACCCCATGTTAATAATATAGAAGATTTACCGCTAAAAGCCTCAAGATCAACCGGTTTAGTGTCTTGGGCATGAATACATACGACAAATGATAATAATACCGATATATAGAGAATATTTTTCATAAGATTTAATGTGCGGCGAGGCACAATTTGAGAGAATTATTGCCAGAAGGCAAGAAAATTCATATTTATATTATTAATATGAATTCATTATCATATTAATCAGATCTATAATATCATCAGAGTTTATATTATTATCAAAATTAATATCAGCTAAAGGAAAAATATAATCAGGCAATGTATTTCCTAAGTTCACAAAATCAACTAACATGACTAAATCATAAATATTAATTGAATTATCCTGATTAATATCTCCTTTCATAAATCTCGAATAACCATGAATATAAAAGTTGTCAAAATAGAATCCATCTTCTTCAACTGCTCCATCAGATTTTAGAATAAAACGAAACCAAGCCTGCGGTGTATTAGTATAGAAAGAAAGATCGATAGTCTCATTTATCCAATCTTCTTGCAATCCATCATATATAGGGTCACCAGTAATTTGTACACCGCTGCCAGATCCTGTAGATGTATAATAACCTGATAAGGGTATCCAATTTATACCATCATTAGAAGCTTGAAATTGTACGTAATCATAGCTTTCTTCAATATTCCATTTTGCATCAAATGTTATATACGGATAAAAAATACCTGAAAAATTAATTATTCTTGATAGCTGTGTTTCACTAGTTCCCCAATCACCAATATAGTTCCCAACAGGACTATCAGTTATACTTGATAACCCTTCAGTTGCATCAAAAATTGTGCCCCAATTATCATCATCGCTCCACTCTATCATTCCATTTTCAGCACCTTCAAAAAAGATTTCTTCAGGATCTCCAAAAATTATAGATATAGTATCCATGCGGTTAAAACTGCTACTATCATGAAATGATAATATTAATCCTCCCATAAAACCATTTTGAATATCAGAAGAAACAGACAATAATATGTCTGTTGTGTCCGTTGATCTAGCAGAGAGAGTTTCTATTACAATATTATCAACATTCAAAGAACTATAAGTATTCAAAGGCGTAATATCTATTATAACTGATCCATTAGAATTCATAAGGCCCCTGTTTTGAATAACTAATGATATAGAAACTGTATCATCAATTTCAGGATATCTATTATTAAAAATTTTATCATAAATGATATAGTCGCTTCCACTAACCAATGCAAAAATTGAATTACTATATACTTGATCTTGACAAAGAGGGATAACTCTGTCCTCCGATGGCCAAAAATTATCAGAAAATGAACCAACTTCAGGGGTAAATGATATTAAACCTGCAGTTCCATAACTCCAATCAACGGCATCTCCATTCACACCATAACCAACAGTCTCGACTCCCGTACCAACAAGATATCCATTATAACGAGTCATTTCTTTTCCTATCTCACGCAATGTAGTGAGATCAGGTTCATCCGGTAGAGAACCTTCACCCCAGCTATGAATTAAAAAATTTGAATAAGAATGGTAGTGAAGCACATTATTAAATTCTCTTGCTAAGATAAAATTACTTATTGCTTCTGTTTCTGGTTCGGAAAATGCAGATGAACCTCGATATACAGCACTACAAGGATTCCCAGATGATCCGGAGTTATTTGCTCCCCAGTTATATCCATAATTCCTATTTAAATCAACCCCTTGCTGTGTACCTGCGTTGCAACTTGAATTAGGGGGATTAGTTCTTCTATTTTTTCTATGCATTCCACCTCCAGAAGGAGAAATGCTTTCATTATATGCGTAACCGTCTGGGTTAACTATTGGAACGAACCATATCTCTCTATTATCTAATAAATAATTAGCAGTTATATTAGAATTATAATTTTCACATAACCAATTTGCAAAATAATATAAGTTCATCATACTAAGGGGCTCTCGCGCATGTGTTAATCCAGTGAATAAAACTTCAGGCTCATCTTCATCAACAAAAGGGTTATCAGATAGTTTAAAAGCCCAAATCGTTCTACCTTCAATACTTGTACCAATTGAATCTTTCTGGCTCACAAAGTTTGGATATAGCATAGAAAGTGTATCCATTTGATTTATAGCTTCCTCTAAAGTATAATTTCCCAACATCGATCCTAAAGAAAAATCTCTATCAATGCTTTCTTGGGATCTATCAAGATAATAACTAGTTAAATCATCCTGTATTACTTCAAAATTAATCCCATTTTGGACCAAGATATCTTTTTCACTTTCACTTAAAATGATATCTAATGTGTTATCTTTATTTTTTTTATAATGATCAAGCGGAATTCCCAATTCATATAATCGGATTAATTGATCATTACGATGGAAATTAATTTTTATATGTTGAAAAATTTCTTGTTCAGCAAATAAAAATTTAAATATGAAAAAGAAAAGAATTATTCCCAAGCGCATGATTATAAATAATAAATATTTTTATTTAATATAAAAGAAAATTTAAAAATTTTCTTTTAGCCAATTAGTTGTTACCGATTTTGGTCTCATAATTGGTATTCCAAGGGCACGATTAAGAACTATTTGACTTATAATACCCATAGATCGTGATATGCTAAATAAAACTGTGTAATAACTAAATTCTTTAAGGCCATAATGATACAATAATGCACCTGAAGCCGCATCTACATTTGGCCATGGGTTTTTCGCCTTTCCATGCTTCTGCAAGACTTTAGGTACAACTTCAAATAAATTTTCTACAATAGAGAATACATCATCGTTTTTAATATGTTCTTTTCCAAAATTAATAAATGCTGTAAATCTTGGGTCAGGACAGCGTAGTACAGCATGACCATAACCAGGGATTACCCTTCCATTTTGCAATCTATTCCAACATAATTCTTCTAGTTCTTTTTTTGGTGGAGCTCCACCAAATTTATCTCTTATTTCTAAAACAAATTTTAAACATTCTTGATTAGCTAAACCATGCAAAGGTCCTGCCAACGCATTCAATCCTCCTGAAACAGCATAATATAAATCAGATAATGTTGATCCGATTGTTAAAGATGTAAAAGCACTGGCATTTCCACCTTCATGATCACAATGGAGCATCAAATATAAACGCATAAGCTTTTTAAGATTATTATCTGAATTATCTAAACCGAGCATATGAGCATAATTTGCACCCCAATCTAATGATTGATCTGGGCTGATTAGATCTCCTTTCTCAAAACGCATTCGATATACACCAGCACCTAAAGCTGGTAGTTTAGCAATTAATCGAATTCCATCTTCTAGCGTTGGTTTCCAAAAATCATTCTTATTTATCCCTTCATCATAATGAGAACGAAAAACAGATTCCTTTTCCATTGCAAGAACTGCAGTATTAAACATGGCCATAGGATGAGAATCCTTAGGCATACTTTTTAAAATTGTCCATATATAATCTGGTACGACAGCATGCTCCTGAAGATTTGACTGTAATTCTTTTAATGCAGCACTATTAGGCAGGTCCCCAGTTAATAATAAGTATAAAACCTCTTCAGGTAAAATTTCAATTATATCTAATAAGGGTTTACCTCTAATAATTAAACCTGTATCCGCTGAAACAGATGATGTGTCACAAACAAGACCCGTTACACCCCGCATTCCACCATAAGCTTGTTTCAACGTTACTTCGCTTATAGTCAAAGACCCCGAATTAGAAACAAGCGACCTTACATCATCTCTCCAATCTGGAATCTTCTCTTCTAATTTTTTTAATAATATAGACATCAATAACAATTTTTTAATATAATTGGGTTTGTTTCACTTGCTATAAAAATAAGACATTTATTAGTTATATGGATGGTTAATTTATTGTTTCAACTATTTATCACCAATAGATGCAAAAATTAGTCCTGAATAAACTTTTGGAAAAAAATATGTTGATTTTTGAGGCATAGTTTCACCGGATTCTGCAACTTCAAAAATACGATCAAGATTTGGCGGATTTAATAAAAATATATAATCAAATACTTCAATAGTATTAATTAAATCTAATGGGGATTCATTCCCGCGAATATATGATATATGATTTAAATCATTTTGATTATTTGTATCTATTCCACATCCTGATTTTAAAATAAAATGATGTAGAATATTTACATCTAATGATTGTGATGCATCCGATAGATTTTGATCCCAATTTTTTTTACCATTGTAGGTTAATAAATAATAGCTCTTTAAATTTGATATCATTCCAATATTAATAATATTCGATTTCTCAGACTGTTTCATCTTTAATAATAAATCATCCATCGAAAAAGATTCTTGGACAGTAAATAAATGACTAATCTTATCAAGCAAATGATTTTTTGAAATTTCTTGATTATGAACAATTCGATGGGTTGGTAAAACACTCATACCTTTATTATATGCATTCACAAAAGTAGTCATTACTTTATCGCTTCCATATTTTTCAGGATAATCTTGAGCATATTGAAATGCTGTTTTATACCGATGATGACCGTCAGCGATAATTACTTTTTTATCTTTCATCATTTCTTTAATTGAATCGATTTCATTGTTATCAATCAAACGCCATATTTTATATTTTATACCATCTATGTTAATATTAACTATTGGTTCTTTATTATTATAATCTCTTGCAATCGTTTCGACAATTTTTTCCTTATCCCTATAACTCATAAAAATTTGTCCCGTATTCGCCTGAGTAGATTTCATCAATTCATATCGATCATTAATATGTTTTGAAATAGTTTGTTCATGGGGCAAAATCTTCTCACCCAATTGTGATATCTGCAATTTTGAAATAAAACCAATTCTATTTATTTGATCTGCCCCATGAACAAAAGTCTGTGATAAAAGATAAATTGCTTCATTATCATCCTGTTGAAGGATTTTTTTTGTTTTCCATTCAGATAGTATTTTTGCAGAATCAACATACCTGTTCGGAGGTGGATTATTATTTAGAATGATTCTTATAAAGTTATACGGAGATAAATCATATAAATTTCTTTGATCTTGTTCACTTATAACATCATATGGTGGAGAAATAACCTTTGAAAGATCACTCACAATATCAAGATTATATCTCCATCCCTTAAATGGATAAATTTTGGGCATATTTAAATTATCTAATTATTATATAATTTATTCTTTACTAATTGATTCGCTTTTTGTAAATCTTCATTAAAATCAATTTCAATACATGGTAAATGAGTAATGTCTTCAAAATAAACATTGTGTGTATTTAACAATGGAGCTATGGCAGATTCAAAATAATCGGATTTACCTCCGTCATCAATTAACTTTGATAAAGATGAACTAAAAGAATTGCAAAAAGGAATAGATAGTTTTGCAACACCAATGAACTCTCCTAAAGAATTGTCAACATTTAATTCTTTACCTATAGAAATAATACGTTTATTATTATCAACTATTACTTTAACCTCTTCATCTCCACATTTTTTTATATCGACAGCAAGAACCGTCTCATAATCTGAATTTATTATTTGTTTTAATAATGAAGGAGGATATAAAACATCTCCATTCATTAGCAATGTATCAGATGAAGAAAGCAAATCCTTACATAGATATGCAGAATATGATGTATTTGTATCTAAATAATGTTCGTTGGTTATAAATGTGAATTTCATTTCAGAGTAATTTTTATTGATATAATCAATAATCATTTCTTTATAATACCCTAATACAATTATAACATCATTAATATTGTACTTCTTTAACGCATTTAATTGATGGCTTAATATTGGAAGGCCACCAATATCTAATAAACACTTCGGTGTGTTTTCTGTTAAAGGATATAAACGCCTAGAAGCGCCAGCAGCTAAAATTAAACCTTGCATTGATTAGTAAATTAAATGAAATGTTCTGAAGATCATAATGACATTCAACAAATATGTACAAATATATTTTCAGTCAATAATACTTTGTAAATTTTTAATAGCAATATCAATATCCGCCTTAGTTATTACATTAAGGCAGCATAAATTATGATAGCACGGATTGCATCTATCGCTTTTATCAAGAATAATATTTTTTCGCCCTATAGGTTTTGTGGTTTTAGATCTCTTTGCTCCAAAGAAAGATACTGTAGGAATCTCTAGAATTGAGGAGATATGTCCGAGTCCACTATCTGCAGCAAGTGCATATTCTGCAAAAGAAATTAATGCAATACTCTTTCTCAAGGTTAGCTCACCACAAAATGAATACATAGATATTCCTTTATTTTGATTAATAATTTTTAGAGCTTCCTTTTCATCACTCTTTGACCCAAAAATAACATATTGTTTTGTAGAATCTTTGAGCCATTCTTTTATTTTATTATTTGGAAGTGTTCTTGATTGAGATACGCTAAAAGGGAAAATTGCAATAAAATTTATGATGTTACTTTCTGATAACTTTTTTCTTGCCCAATTGTATTCTATTTCATCAAGAAAAATATAATTTTCTCCAGTTTCTAAATCTTTTAACTCACCTATTAAATTCAAATATTTTTTTGTTCGATGCGTTTCTAGTAAGTGCGAATCAAAAACAGATGTTAATAGAAGAGATCTTAATTGCGAACTATAACCAATACGATTTTTTGCACCCGATAGCCACATAAATAAGGCACTACGAAAAGAATCTGTAAGAGTATAAAAATAATCGAATTTTTTGTCACGCAAGCCCAGACCATTTTTTATAGTTTTAAAAATTCCTTTCAAATCCTTCGAAGAAAAACTAATTATTGAATCTACATTTGGATTATTTTGATATACTGGTGCAACCCAATCTTTACACACCACTATAATTTCTGATTCAGAATTCTTTTCCTTCAGTTTATGGATAAATGGAAGTGATAATGTTGCATCTCCAACCCAATTGGGACTATACACTGCAATTTTCATTCAAACTTTGGATAGCTTATTTTCAATTTCATCAAGCAATCTACTTGATGCTTTACCATCATTTTTATATAAATATGTTTCTATAGCTTCCATCCTTAAGTCAGATAATTCATCTGGGTATTCTATGCAATGATAAACTAAGCCATTTAGTTGATCTGGTTCATTCATTCTATGTACAAAATCAATAGAATCATATCTGTCTATATCTAACTTACGTGAAAAACGTTTTTTAAATATTCTATGTTTTAATCTTATAGATAAACACTCTGCCATAATAATAGGTCTATTAAGAGGAAGGTATTCAAAAATTGTAGATGATATATCAGATATTAATAAATCAGAAATTCTCATAAACGGTATTACATCATAATCATTAGGTCGTGCTAAATATAAATTCGATAATTTGCTATCTAAATTCTTCATCATTTCACTTTGATATTTATATCGCTTTTGAAACCAACTGAAGTTGTGAAGTTTAATAATTAAATTAAATTCATTACTAAAAAACTCTAATTCTGGATAAAGTTTTTCGATTGAAGAAGGGTAAAATGAGGGTGCGTACAAAATAGTTTTTTTGCTTTTATCTAATCCTGCTTTTAAAAAATATTCATCTAGTTGGTCATCTTTATTTATAAGCGGGTCACATTTTGTATACCCATTTATTATCAAATTAGAATGTCCTTGGCTAGATAGAATTTGATATCGACTCTGGGATTCAACTGCCCGAATATCAATTCTTTCAACAATATCATTATAATATGTTTGTTTTAATCCTATCCCATGATACACCATAACTGTTATTGAATGATTCGCAGCTATTTCTTCAATCTTGCCAACGTTGCCAACAATAATTACATCAAATTCTTTATTTTTTATTGCTTGTATTCTATCTTGTTCACCATTACCAATAATGGTTAAAATATTATTATCATCGCAAATCTGAAAAAAAATATCTTTTTCATCTTTTGGTATAGAATAAGGTATTGATGCAAAAATTTTATAATCATCTCGTCTTCGCATTTCTTTAATAATTGGAAGAAAATTTGGTAGATAGTATAAATGATGGCTTTCAAAAAGTACGGATAACATAAAATTTATAGTTAATTATTAAACTGAATATCATATAAATTTTTATATATCCCATTTTTATCTAATAATTCATCATGAGTTCCAGTTTCAACAATCTTCCCATTGTCTAAGACAATAATTCTATCTGCATTAACAATCGTTGAAAGGCGATGTGCGATTACTAATACTGTTCGATCTTTCATTAAATTATCAATTGCTTCTTGAACATATTTTTCTGATTCAGTATCTAATGATGATGTGGCCTCATCTAATATTAATATAGGTGGATCTTTTAATAAAGCTCTTGCAATTGCAAGACGTTGCCTCTGACCTCCAGAAAGACGGACACCTTTTTCTCCAATTACTGTATCAAAACCTTGCGGTAAGGCATCTATAAAATCTTTTGCATTTGCTGCTATTGCAGCTGAATGTATTTTACTAATCTCTACCTCTTTCTGACCATATGCAATATTTCCACTTATAGTATCATTAAATAAAATAGTTTCCTGCGTTACAATCCCCATTAGCTTTCGTAAAGATTTAATTCTTACATCTTTAATGTTAAAGGTGTCTAGCTTAATTCTTCCTTTTGTAGGTTCAAAAAATCTTGGAATCAAATCAGCCATAGTTGATTTACCAGATCCACTAGCTCCAACCAAAGCAACAACAGATCCTTTATTAATTGAAAAATTGATCTCTTTTAATACTTCAGCTTCACCATCTTCATATTGAAAGGATACATTATCAAATGAAATTTTTTCATTAAATACAATATCATTGATAGCATTATCTGCATCAATAATTGTAGGCTTGGTATCAAGAATATGAAAAACTCGTTCAGCAGATGCTGCTCCGACTTGTACTTCGGCAAAAATATTGCTTAATGAACGCATTGGCTGTAAAGCAGAGAACATGATTAATATAAATCGAATAAAATCTTCAGATGTTATACCTTCAGCCGCTAGAACTTCAGAGCCACCTATCCATAGTAACGCAACACCAATAATTACTCCTAATATCTCGGTTATTGGTGGAGCAATGCTTCTTAACCTGGACCTGCGAAACATCAAATTATAGTAATTGTCGGTTTCTTTACTAAATCTATCTACTTCATAATCCTCCATGGCAAACGCTTTAACAACTCGAATTGAAGCTAATGTTTCCGTAATTATATTTGTTATACCGGCTATCTTTACTGCGGTGCGACGTGATTTTCTTCGAATTGATCTACTTATCTTTACAATAACAAATCCAGCAAGTGGAATAATAATCACTGCTATTAATGCTAACTGCCAACTAATTATGAATAAAAGAGTAGTAAAAGCTATAATATTAATTGGCTCAACAAACATCCGTTGGAAACCTATTGTTAGTGCCTGACGCATGTTTGCTACATCATTAACAATTATAGAAGTCAACTCACCGCTTTTTTGTTTATTAAAGAATGATAATGATAATGTATGAAAATGAATATATAGCTTGTTTCTGATCTCAGTAATTAATCGATATTGAACCACAAGAAGAGAAACATTTTTTAAATAAAGAAAAACATTTTTTAGAATAAAAATAGTTAAAATACTAAAACATAACATTTGCAATGTTTCTTTTGCAGATCCTCTAAGAATGAACTCATTAGTAAAATATTTAATTTTTTCATTAAGAGTTAATATTGTAGATGATGATAATTTGGATTGCTCCAAAATAAGTTTATCAAAATCAGATAAAATATTATTTATTAAAGAGGCTGTTAACCATACAGAAACACCATTTAACGCTACGTAGAAAAAAGCAGCTGCAGTTGATAATGCAAGAAAAGGCCAATAATTAAATACTAATTTAATTAAGCGCTTATAAATAGAATTTTTCATGATATATAATTAATTATTAACAATATATTGTTAAGTAAAGTAAATATAAGTGAATTATCATTATACCACTATTCTTGTTTCCAAATCATTCTTTGATGGCTTATTCCACCCTCATAAAAATGATCTCCTATCGGGTTAAATCCAAATTGCTTATAAAATGATATAACATGATCTTGAGCATGCAAATATACAAATGGTTCATTTTTAATTTTCTCTAATATATACTCAACTAATTTTTTTCCTATTCCTAATCCACGGTTTTCTTTTAATACAGCAAAACGTTCCAGCTTTATCCCATCTTCTGTCTTGCGCCAGCGAGCCGTACCTATAAACCTATCATCCAATAATGCAATTATATGACTTGAGCTATCTTCATACTCATCTATTTCCACATCTACGGGTACATTTTGTTCCATAATAAACACTTTTTCACGTATTTCCCTAACATGCTTTAATTCTTGTTGTGTAGTAGCTATATGAACTTTTATTTCCATAATACAATTTTAACGTATACTAAATTGAAAAACAAAGAGCGTTTGAATATTGATAATTAGTTTTTTAAAATTCAGTATATGAGACATAAGCAAAAACATATCATTATTGTTGGTGATAGGGTCTTAATCCAGCCAGATACTGGGGAAAAGAAATCTGCTGCTGGACTCTACTTGCCTCCAAGTGTTGTTGAAAAACAAGATGTGCGTGGTGGAATTATAGTAGAAGTAGGACCAGGAATACCCGTTGGTAATCCAGATGAAATTTCAGAAGAACCTTGGAAAACAAATAATAATGGTGAAGTAAAGTACATTCCTACACAAGCTGAAGTTGGTGATTACGCGTTATTTCTTAGTAAGGCTAGCATTGAAATAAAAGTAGAAGAAATAGACTATCTCATTCTTCATCAGTCAGCCATATTAGTCTTAATTAGAGATGATCTAAGTAGTCTTACAAAATAAAAGAAATCATTAAGTAAGTAAAATCTAATGGTGCGTCTCCACCATTTTCCCAGTATAGTGCGTAAACTAGAGACCAGTTCCCCCCCGATGGTAATTTTCGAGAAAAAATTAGGTCAAGTTCGTCACCAAATTTATTACCCTGTACAGCATCTGTAAAATTATGATAATTAGCATTGAGATTAAATCCAAGCAAGCCTGATAGTTTTGCTTTAAGATTCCATTCTTTTAATCCTACATGGTAATTATCCTTAAAACTTTTATGGGAACTATAATCATAATGACCATGCCATTTATGTCCTGCCCCAAATGGCTTCGCAAAACCTTCAATAGTTCTAGTGGTTTCATCATCCCCTGATATGAATTCATTACCAATGGACATAAAATTGATTAATGGTAGAAAATCTAATTTAACACCAAAATTCACTGCTGATAGAAATCCATCAACTTGCCCACCAGTGATACGACCAGACTGCAAGGCAGCTTCAGCCTCAAATGTGAAAAATAGAAAAGATGTATATATTCTAGAACCATAGGTAGTTCGATAATAATTTTGTACAAGTAAACCATCTCGATCTTCAGCTAATCCTGTGCGAAAACCATAGACCTCTATATTTGAACCAAGGAATGGAGACATCCGTTGACGAATTAACAGTTGTTTTAAACTAAAATCAAAATAGAATCCATTAATAGTTTGATCGTAAAGATCATTATCAAGCCTATCATAACTTTCATTATTAATCAAATAAAAGAGTCTGAGGTTTGTTTTCTGCGATTTTCTATATGTTAAAAAACCTTCAAAACTTCGACCAATATTATTCCAGTTATTTTTTGAAAATAACCTCTGTTGACCGAGTGGAAACTGGAATCTTCCTATTTGGATAGACCAATTACGTCTAAGGATATTGTGAGTATTTAAATATGCTTGGTGAAACGTAGCTTTTGTTTGATCTTCTCCAGCAACACCGGGGCTATTAATTAGATCACCAAGGATCCTTGAGTCTTGCAACTGCATATTAATAGATACTGGACCATTTACTAATTTGAAAAATATTCTACTTCTCAAAAGTGAATATGTAGAAAATTCACTAATAGTATTTTCAGAATTAGATGTACTCCGATCTTGCATTAAGCGATATCGAAATTCTGCTTGCCATTCCAATTCAGAACCAAAAAGAAAAAAAGGAAAAATATAAATAATTAATAAATAAATAATTCTCAATTTGGACCGTTCCAAATAATAGGATAAATAGATTCTCCAAAAATACCAACTTTGCTCTTATAAAATATTTTCAAATCATTATTTGAGAATGGTGCTTCTGGAACGTCTCCTTTTAATGTATTTCCAAAATAATTCGAACCATACTCAATAACAGATGCTTCATTTCGTACAATTCTTATTGGATGGACACCCGCTTTAAGCGCTGCTATCATATCAGAATCCGAATCACCATAAAATAAATCAATTTTTAACCGTTTCATAAATCTGTGTTTTGTAGTGAAACGTTTACCATTAATCGTTTGTTTCGGTGAAAAGAACAAATTTTTATTTACTACTACTGGAAACCCAAGACCTGTAGTTAAAAATTCAGCTAATATATTTCCATTTGGTCCTGGTCGTGCAGTAATAAAAAAAACATTATGCCCATTGGACCGAAAATAATCGATTAATTCAACTATAGGTTCAATATAAATAGAATAATCACTATCGTTTGAATTGATCCAACCATAATCTGTAGGATTCTGCTTATCATCTGGTAAGGATAAAAAAACATCTCTTGAAAAAAGAACTGTGTCATCAATATCAAACCCAACATTTAATATGCCATTTTGTGCAAAGATTACTGAAAGAGAAATAATATATAATTTGATTATACTTATCTGATATTTTTTATTCATAAGAAATCGAATATAATTTAATGAAGCATTTCTAATAAGATCATCATATATATAAATAATACTTAAATATCTAATTCAACTGATACTGGGCAATGATCAGATCCCATCACTTCATGATAAATATCGGCATCTATTACATTTTCAACAAACTGTTCATTAACAAAGAAATAATCTATACGCCAACCAACATTACGATTTCTAGCGCCAAATCGATACGTCCACCAAGAATATCTATCTCCTTCTTTATGGAATAATCGAAATGTATCTACCCAACCATTTTCAACATATAGATCTAGTTTTTCTCTTTCAATAGGCATAAATCCAGATGTCTTAACATTTTCTTTCGGTCGTGCCAAATCAATGGTATGGTGTGCCGTATTCCAATCTCCCGTTACAATAACATTATTCCCTGAATCAACCTGTTCATTTATTATGGGCAAAAGATCATCATAAAAATCTAACTTATATTTTAATCTTGTTTCATCCTTTTGACCATTAGGAAAATAAATATTGTATAATAGAAAATTTTCATGCTCCGTAATAAGAACGCGCCCTTCGTTATCATAACGTTCTATACCTAGCCCTTCTTGGACATATAATGGCTCATCCTTACAAAACGTAGCTACACCACTATACCCTCTTTTTATTCCAGAATGCCAATATGCATGATACCCATGATCAGTAAGAATTTCTGAAGTTAGTTGCTCCACATGAGCCTTGGTTTCTTGCAAACAAACAATTTCAGGTTTTTCTTCTTCAAGCCAATCCAAAAACCCTTTTTTTACAACAGCTCTTACACCGTTTACATTCCAAGATATAAGTTTCATTTAGGTGTAGAGTTTAGGTTAGTAATAAAAAAAATACATTATTATTCATTTTAGAAGTTTATGGAATCATAATCATAGAGTGACGATCAATAGTAATAGAACCAAAAACTCCAATTCCACCCTCAATACCAAAACTTCGCCCAGAACCACCTGACCCAAAGGAACTAGTAAATTCCGTTTCACTATATTTGATAAAATAATCGAAATAATTTTCATCCATACTCATTAATCTAAATAATAATATATCTTCATCCCATGATGGCTCATTAAGCCCTGAATCACACCATTCTCTTCTATATATCGCTGAACTTTCTTGAGGAGAAATAATATATTCTTGATCAATACCACATAGATAATTCTTCTCATAAAAATAGTCATCATACCCATATCCACCTAAATGCGCTGAATTTATTAATTGATAATTATCATTCATTGGCAACCAGCTCACTTCCATCTCTCGATAAATTTGAAAGGTATCTGGTAAATCTTCTGTAAAAATCTCTGGGGTTGGTGGTATTATTGTTTGTCCAGTTACTTCAAATCCATCTGGTGCTGTCACATGCAACGTCCATATTTCGCCTGGTTGGGGATTTAGATCATTTCCATTATATAGGTATACCTCCTCGAAAGCTTCATCTTTATCAATATCAAAACTAAAATCTGTATATTCAAAAATATATTCGTCAACTCCATTGCTCACAACCACTACTGCATTTCGTATAATAAATTGAGAAGTATAGTAAATATAAATATTGTTCCCAATTGTATCTCTAATCAATGAATCACTTGCTTCCTCCATATCCAATGTGCGCTGAACTCTCACAAAACTTGTTCTAAGCGAATCTGCTGATATAAGACCAATGATATTCAACATTGATTCATGATCGGAAGTAACATCTTCCCATTCCAAATCAGGTGGTACAATGGAACATGAAAAGAAAAATATACTAATGATATATATATATCTCATTAGAGTTCTATCCGATATCCTACAGTAAAAAAGAATGGAAACATTGGTACTGCCGCTCGCTCTAAGCCCAATGTTTCTCCAGTTAATCGATTTTCTTTAGCTCTGTATTGATATGAAAGCGGGTTTACGTGATTTGTCACATTGATTAATTGAAGATATCGCTCGTAAGGAACTCCAAATAGCGATTTCTTCTGTTTGAGGCCTAAATCTAATCGAAAATACATAGGAAGTCGATCTGCATTTTTTCTGCCAACTAAAAACTGTTCATTTTGATACCATTCATCGTTAAAAGTATTATGATATACCTCCCAATGATTATATCTCCCAATGGGAGGTGTAAATGGTTGTCCGCTTGATGCTTGCACGGCATAATTAAAGTGTAAATTTTTAAGAAATGGCAGAGTAATATCACCAACAATATTTAATGTATGCGTTCGGTCATATTTAGGATAATACCAGCCGTGTTTTTGAATATGTTTCATAGTCTTTGCATAAGTATACCCAATCCAACCGCGCGATTTACCTGCAGTCTTCTTAAATAATAGTTCTAAACCATAAGCAAAAGCTCTGGTGTCAAAAAATTCATTGAAAGGAGTTGCGCTAACTTGATCATTGTCTTCCGTGACTTGCTCTCCTTGATTCAACGTAATCAAATTCTCAAAGTGTTTATAATATGTTTCTGCACGGAAAAGCCAGTTGCTTCCAGATAAGTACTCTAATCCTAAAATAGTGTGATCTGCCCAGGGTGCAGCACGGTCTCCTGGTATCCCTAACCAATAATCTATAAGACGTAGGGTTTCATCCTCTGGATTTGCAATTGTAAGAAATTGATGGAATCTACCAATAGACAATTTCAATGATAAATCCTGTTGTAATAAATATTTTAGTCCAAATCGAGGGTCAAAATAGATTTGATCATGGAGAGAATATTTCATTATCCTTCCACCAATCTGTAAGGCAATATTACTAGCTACGTCCCATTTGTCCTGAATAAACAATGAAGTTTCAATCGTTTGCTGCTTCATTTCTAATGGCTTAGCATAAAATGTTGTATCAAGATTCTGATATTCAAACTCCATCCCTAAGTCATAATCGACCTGTTTTAACTGAAATCCACCCATGATTTGATGATTCTCAATTCCATGCCAAGAAATTTCAGTCTCCAAGGTTTGATCATCAACAATATCATAAAAATCAAAACTCCACCTATCCAAATAACTTCCTGATTCATTTCCTACAGACCAGGTTCCTTCAGTTTTATTATCCATATCAAAATGAAACCGGTATCTACTAGTTGCAAAAAAAGTTCGTGCCACTGATTGTGGACTTATAAGCCACCGCCATGTCAAACTGTTTGTATGATTCCCCCAGGGCCAATTAATTCCGAATGTATTTGTCGACTTTTCATAATAATCAGAAAGAATATCATAATCTTCATATACCGTAGGGCGAAAACTAAAATCTAGAACATCATCCCCATAAAAACGACTATAGGTCAAGCGATGATCCTGATTCACGTCAATATTTATTTTTAATTGATAGTCATAAAAAAAATACGGGAATTTGAAACCACTCTCTCTGCATTCTTCTCCACACATCACATTGAAAAATGTATCGAAATATGTACGACGACCGGCAATCATCCAAGAGCCTTTTAGTCCTTTAAATTTTGGTAGTGGTCCTTCCATTAAAATCTTACTTGAAATAAGGGAAATATTCGCATGACCTTCAAATTCCTCCGTATTCCCTTCCCGATTAATGACGTTTAGTATGGCACCCATACGACCGCCATAACGGGCAGGAAATCCACCAGCATAGAAATCTGCTTCCTTAATTGCATCTGTGTTAAACGTAGAAAAGATTCCACCCAAATGATATGGATTATATACCGTGATACCATCCAGCATGATTAAATTTTGATCAGGAGTGCCTCCGCGAACATACAGTGCGCTTGAAAAATCATTGATAGTCTGCACTCCTGGTAATAGTTGCACTGTACGAAACAAATCCGGTTCAATAAATGCCGGGGTAGATTCCAAGGTTCGCAAATCAATACTTACCCTACTTGGTTCTACAAGTGCTCTCATCTTTTGCGCTTCGCCAAATACATCAACTACCTCACCTTCTAAAACCGTTTGCTGTAATCGAAAATCCAACCGAAGGTTTTTCCCCGCTTCAAGATCAAATTTCTGAGTAGCCATAGCAAAACCAATAATTGAGACAATAATCTCACCCGAATCAGCTGGTACTTGGGTTAATACATAATACCCATCAAGGTTTGTTATTCCTCCTTTATTTGAATCTTTAATAAACACATTTGCATAGGACAGAGGTTCGCCTGTTGCTTCATCGCGAACAAAACCACTAATCGTTCCATAATCCTGCGCTTGAAGTGCAAAAACAAAAGTTATAGTTAAATAATTAAATATCTTCATGTGATCTAAAAATAATAATAAGCAATTTATTTAGATAATCGTAATACAGATAATTAATTTTACATTAATCAGAATGAATAAAAATTTTAAAATATTATTCTATATAATCAGTATATCTCTCGTTATCCTGCGGTTACTATTCATAGGAAATACTCTTCTTATTGATGATGAAGCATATTATGCCATGTATGCCCGTCATCTCAGTTGGGGTTATATTGATCATGGACCAGTGATTGGATATTTAATCTATCTTTTTACAATTATTGGAGAAAACAGCTTTACTGTGCGATTAAGTGCTCTCGTATTGTTAATAATTCTAACTGTAGTGCTTTATAATTTTGGAAAACAACACTTTAACAAGAATACTGGAATAATCATGTCTTTGGGAATTTCAGCTAATATGTTATTTCATACTAATTCCGTTGTGGTGACTCCAGATGTACCATTAGCCTTTTTTACAATTATGGCAATTATTTACTATTATAAGGCCTACTTTATTCATGGAAAATACTTTTACATTGGCGGACTCTTCTTAGGACTTGCAATCTTATCAAAGGTATCTGCATTATTCCCCGCCGTTGGTATTATGTTGTTTCCATTTATTAACTCAAGTAAACGACACATTTTATTTGATCTTCGATTCTATGGATCATTGCTTATTGCATTGATTTTATTTATGCCATTTATAATCTGGAATCTTCAAAATGATCTGGCGTTTGTTCGATATCAAGGATCGCATATCACGGAAGGTGGTAGCTGGTCAGAATTCACTGGTTTATGGGCAGGGTTATTTGTTACTGCTGGGCCCATATTATTCTATTATAGCGCTGTTAAGCCATTTTTATTAATAAAAAATATGCAATCCATTAAAATAGAAATTCAATATTTTGTTATTGTCACTATTGCACCATTATGTTACTTCCTTTTTCACTCCTTCTTTTCCCGCATGGAGGTGAATTGGCCTGCGCCTATTTTTTCTGGGGGTTTATTTCTGTTTGGTATTTTCCTGGGAAAAGACTGGCCTTTATTTCGTATGCGGTTTGCTTTTCAAATAGCTTTTTCACTATTTCTTATTTTATTAGTCACAATACAAACATTTTTTCCGTTTTTACCTGTAAAAGGAAAAGCTGATGTAACAAATCGATATCATATTTATAACGTTGTTAATAACGAACTGAAAGACTATTTGAATAACCATCCCGAATTAAATAATAAAAGATTTCTTGCTGAAAATTATCAAATCCCATCAATGATTAATTTCTACCTAAACCCAGATTATGAAGCAACAACCTTATCTATTAATTATCATTCGACATTATATTCATTTCTCTACAATGATAACAATTTTATAGGTAAAGATTTTTTATTTCTAAAAAGAGGGGAAGGGTTTGCAGATAATTACAAACCATATTTTGAAAATATTTATTTATTAGATACTTTTTATTCCAAACGTAATGGTAATAATATTGCAACCTATAGCCTTTGGCATGTAACTAATTATAAAGGAAAAGGGCTTAATGAATAATACGATAAATAGTTTAATTATAGTGATCTACTCTTTAATTTTGTAGTTCATTAATTCAATGCGAAATCATGGAAACAAATAAAATATCAGAATTGATCTCATCTGGATTAAATAATGCTCACGTAGAAGTAACGGACACTACTGGAGGAGGAGATCACTTTAGTGCTACCGTTATAAGTGATGATTTTGAAGGACTATCTTTAGTTGATCAACATCAATTAGTTTATAAGACATTAGGAAATTATTTGACAAATGAAATTCACGCTTTACAATTAAAAACAATGACAAAGTCTAAATAGGGAAAAAATAAATTGGAGAAATAAATATGGATTTAAAAGAAAAAATAGTAAATGAAATTGATAATAATGCTATTATACTTTATATGAAAGGGACGAAAGAAATGCCAATGTGTGGATTTTCTAATTCCGTTGTACAAATCTTAAATCATTATGGAGTCAATTATAAGGATGTTAACATCCTTGCTGATCCGATGATCCGTGTCAAACTATCTGAACATTCAGGTTGGCCAACCATTCCACAATTATTTGTTAAAGGAAAATTAATTGGTGGAGCAGATATAGCCATGGAATTACACAATAATGGTGAATTATTAGATATATTAGATATAAAAGAAGAAGATGAATAAGAATGATAAACCAATTGACCAATACAGACTGAATCAATAGATTGCCCTCCGATTTTTAATAAATATTAATTGTATTGGCCCGTTCGTCTAGTGGTTAGGACTCCAGGTTTTCATCCTGGCAACAGGAGTTCGATTCTCCTACGGGCTACAGATAAGGCTCGGCTTTTGTCGGGCCTTATTGCTTTGTAAATTATATTATGCAGTTTCCCTTACATCCTGCAGTTGTTCATTTTCCTATTGCGCTTATCACGGCTGCACTCATATTTCATACTGTACATTTGTATAGATCTGAATGGATGCATAAATCGATAGGATTATGGCTTTTAGGTTTATCAACAATTTTTTCTTTAGCTTCCGTTTTATCTGGTCAAAAAGAGATACAAAAAGCTGGGGAATTAGGCTATCAAACAGAAACACTTATTTTAATTGAGCAACATCAAACACTTGGTAATATTGTTGTATGGGGTTCAATATTGCTTTTTATTAATTGGTTATTTTTATATCTAAAGAATCAAGTTGATAATAAAGTCAATCAGCTTGCCTTTGCTTTTTTACTACTATTGTTTTTTGTAGTTCTGATCTCTGGATATACTGGTGGTCTTTTAGTATATATTCATGGTGTTGGTACACCATAGGGTACTTAATTCTTTAATTTATTAAAATCCCGTAAGATGTCATTGCCATGATCTAAAACAGAGACCTGATCATATATTTTTACTATTTTTCCAAATTCATCAATTAAAAAAGTTTTTCTCATTGGGAAAAAGGCTCCCTTTGTTCCATACAATTGTGAAACTGATTTATCTAAATCTGATAGTAAGTTAAAGGGTAGTTTATATTTTTGAATGAATTGCTGATGCGTATCTGAATTATCATAACTAATACCAAATACGATAATATTTTGATTAGTAAAATCATCATAATTATCTCTAATAGAACATGCTTCCTTTGTGCAGCCAGGTGTATCATCTTTTGGATAAAAATAGATAACTACTTTTTTCCCTTTATATAATGATAAAGTATGGGGGGCGCCATGTTGATCAAGCAATGTAAAGTCTGGAGCAAGCTGACCCTCATTAAGATGAACTTCATCGCTAAAAAGATTGCAACTGAATATTATTAAGGATAGGAAAAATATCTTTGAAGATAGTTTAATCATAAAAAAAAATTACACTTTAATATAGTTCATATAAAATGAAAATTATTTTTGATTTATATTTATATATTCTATAGAATCAATTGCCTCTTGTATTAGATCATCTAAAGCAAGATTGTTTTCTTCCTTCTCTAAATATTTCTTTTTTGCATTTGTTGCTGGACTTTTTGGGACAAATAACGAACAACAATCTTGATCCGGTAATATCGAAATATTGTATGTACCATAATGTTTTGCTAAATCCATGATCTCTTGTTTATCCATACCTATCAGAGGACGTAATATTGGAATTGTACTTACGGACTCAATAGCAGCAATATTACCTAGGGTTTGGGAAGCAACTTGTCCTAAAGATTCACCGGTTATTAAAGCCTTTGCTTTTTCTTTTTTCGCAATCATTTCAGCAATCCGCAGCATAAACCTTCGATATAAAAGTATACGAAACTTTTCTTTTGTCTTTACTAGTATTTCTTTTTGGATGGGAGTTAGTGCTACAAGATATAGATGAATTCTAGATTGATAACGTCTTAAAACTTCTGTTAATTTTTTTACTTTTTCGATTGAATCTTCATTTGTTATTGGTACAGAATGGAAATGCACTAGGATCACCGAGGCACCACGTTTCATTGCTAAAATTGTTGCGACTGGAGAATCAATACCGGCAGATAATAATCCTACTACCTTTCCATTTGCTCCTGTTGGAAGTCCTCCTGGTCCAATAATTTTCTCTGTGTATATATATACAACTCCCTGTACAATATCAATATAACATGTTATATCTGGATTATTTAATTTTACAGTCTTATTGATTTTACTTAGGACAAATGCCCCCACATCTTCATTTACTTGTTGCGCGGAAAGAATGAATCTATGATCAGGCCTTCTAGCTTTAATTTTAAATGTATCGAATTGACTTTCATTTAAAATTGATAATGATTCCTCTCTAATTATTCTTATATCTTGTGATACTGTTTTTGCGAAAGCAAAATAAGCTAATCCAAACGTATCTGATAATACTCTTGTTATATCATCTTTATTATTAGTTATATCGTTGTTTAGTTCAATTAAAATTCGTCCATGAATTCTTTTTATATCAAATTCTTGCTTTTGAATAACTGTCAGCAATGAAGATTTAATATTTTGTTTTAACCAGTTTTCAAAGAATCCACGGTTGCCTATTTTTAGACCAACCTCAGCATAATGACATAGTATAGTATCAAATTTCATATCATAATTTATTATTATTTTTTTTATCACCTAATCCCATTACCAAATCTTACTATTAAATATTTACATTAATATTCAGTAATGAGTTAAGGATCAATTATAATTATATTCCCGGTCTCTTATGATGAATAAAACATTTGATATAGATAAAATTAATCATTTTAATTCCAAAACTATGGTTGGGCATATTGGTATTGAAATCTTAGAAGCGAATAAAGAATTTGTATGTGGCCGAATGCCTGTTGATAAGAGAACAATTCAACCTTATGGACTTCTGCATGGCGGTGCATCTGTTGCATTTGCAGAATCTCTAGGAAGTTTTGCTGGAAGCATGCACATCAATTGGGAAAATGAAGCTGTTGTTGGTATTGAAATAAATGCCAATCATTTAAAAAGTGTCCGTTCCGGATGGGTCTTTGGGAAAGCAAGCCCTCAAAAGATTGGTGGAAAAATACATGTTTGGAATATTGATATTACTAATGAAGATGAAGAATTGATTTGTGTCAGTCGTTTAACACTGGCTGTTATAAATCATAAAAGAATTATGCAATCAAAAAAAATGAAGGAAACTACTAATGAGTGAAAAAATTAAAAGTGTTATAACTAGTGATTTGGATGGAAAAATTGAAACACTAAGTGAAGGTGCCGTAAAATTATTTGGATATACTGAAGATGAGATGGTTGGAAAAGGTCGGGTAAGTGACTTTAGTGATGGTGAAATTGTACTAGGTCATGTTGAGAACTGGTTGAGTGAAGCTGTTCAAAAAGGAAAATGGGAAGGAAATACAGTATTCCTACATAAAAATGGCAAAGAAATCCCTTGTCAAATTAAGATTACTCCAACAAAAAATAAAAATGGTGAGCATATTGGCTATTGTGGTGTTACGACGCATCTTAAAAACAAAATGCCTGATGATGTTAGACCTAAAATCAGTATTATGACAAAAATTTTCAAGTGGATGGTCATCATGCGCCTACCGTTTTTAAGTGCAACATTTGTTCCTATCTTTGCTGGAGCAGCCGTTACTGCAATGCTAGGCTATCAGGTGAGTTGGGGGTGGCTTGGACTAACTTTATTGGCAGGCTCATTATTACATATAGGTACCAACACATCCAATGACTATTTCGACCATATGAGTGGTACTGATGCTCTAAATTATAATTATAGCAATAAGGGCTTAAATGGTGGAAGCAGAAGCATTCAGATGGGACTTATTTCTTCTAAAGGAATTTTGATATTAGCTATTGTGACATTTGCTCTTAGCGCTATTGTTGGAGTTCCATTAATCATGAAATCTGGATTATCTATTCTATGGTTAGGTTTAATTGGTTTTTTTTCAGGTCTGTTTTATACAGCACCCCCCTTCAAATTTTCCTCTAGAAAAGGTATGGGTGAACTATTAATTGGTCTGAATTTTGGTCCGTTAATGGTTGCTGGGAGCGCCCTTGTTCAAACGGGACAATTATTGCCAGAAGCTTTCCTTGCTGGCATCCCGATTGGCTTTCTCATTGCTGCTGTTGTTTATATGAATGAGTTCCCTGATTATGATAGTGATAAGGCTACAGGAAAAAATACCCTAATTGTTGCTTTAGGTCCTGAGAGAGCTAGAGCCGGCTATGTAGCTTTAATAACATCTGCATTTGTTAGTATTGTTATTTTAGCTTTTAATGGAGTTTTTCCAATGCTCTCCTTGATATCATTATTAGCAATTTATTTCGGTTTTACTGCTACAAAAACTCTATACAAATATTATAATGATAGACTCCTACAACCAGCAAACTGGGGAACTATTATTATGCATAGTGTGACAGGTGTTCTTTTTTGTATAGGGATTTGGAATGGATAATCTACTGGATTATTTCAGATAAATTATTTTGCGAGCTTCACTAAAAGACGGTGTAACTAATTTTATAAAATATACACCAGTAGGAAACAATGAGGCATTCCATTGAATGGAATGATTCCCCGCTAAATTATATTTTGAAAGAAGATTGTCTACTTTTTCACCTAATAAATTATATACTGATATATCAGTAAAACTTCTATCAGATAATTCAAAATTAATAGTAATCGAAGGGTTAAAAGGATTAGGATAACAATCATTAATTCCTGAATTATTAGGTATTAGAATATCTGACAATGATAAAGTTGATAATTCAGATAATGAATTATTTAATACTGCTAAAAAATCATTTCCAAATGGCGGCATAACATACCCGCGAGAGGTATAAACAACTTTCATTTCATGATTAATTAATACATGGTGTGGCACAGTTCCTCTTGTGAACATATTTCGAATATCGGAGCTATTATCATTAATTATCGGATATGAAACGCCAAATGTTTCTTGCCAACCTTTGCATTCAATCTGCTCTCTCCATCCATTCCCTACTCCAATTGTCATTAAACCTGAATTTGAGAATTGTTCAGATATTAACTGAGTGTAGGAAGCCTCCAATTGACAACTACGACTAGTTGGGTTAAAAAAAATCAGCCAAATAACATAATTATCAACATTATTTTCAGAACCATTATAGTCATATAAGGAAATTGTCTGATTAATTTCAGTGCAAATTGTTCCTGAAAAATCAGATACAGTATCTCCAACCCTATAGATTTGGGATGATATTGCAGGTGCAATTTGCCCTGAAATAATTGATACAATAAGTATAAAAGATATAATTATTATTTTTCTCATCTAATGTCAGATATTATATGTTTTTTTGTACTTAGAACATAATGTTACATCGAAAAAGGTAATAGAAAAACAGTTTTTTGTTAATTGACAAAATTTAGAGACCCAACTTCATTGAAATTGTTGGTGTAAAACCAAGCATTATAACATCCGTAGAAATAAAAGGGTCAATAAACAGATTATATGATCTATGACTAATATTTTTTCTATTAAATACATTAAATATTGATATTCCTATATCTACATTTTTTTCCATAAAATACATCGATCTATTTAAGCTTAGATCAATTCGTTGTACAATAGGTAATCTGTTGCTGTTTCTTGTACCGGGTTCTGCTTGAAGTGTATAATTCGCATTTTCATTTTCTCGAATCATAAGATTATTATTTGGTGTAAATACGCGACCAGAAGAAATAAGACCTGTAATAGTTAGCGTCCATTTACCAATTGAACTAATTAAAGCTGATTTTATTTCATGCGTTCTATCATGATCTGCAAGAAAAACTTCTCCTCCATTTAACTCTGGGAACTTACACTGTATAGTTCCATAGTTATAAGAAGCCCATCCTTTTAATTTCCCTTTCTTTTTATGAAAGAATAATTCAAAACCGGTTGATTTCCCTTCACCCTGAAAAGTCAAGTTATTGCTTGATTCACTATATACATCAATAGGGAATACAAATTGTGAAAAATCTGAAATATTGCTTACATTTTTATTATACAAATCAAAACCAAAGAAAATATCTGGAGAATCATATTCAATCCCAAAATTCTTTTGTATTGAGCCCATTGGTTCCATATGTTTGTTGGGAATTAACCAAACAAACTTGCTGCCATTAGTAATAGCATCATTACTAAATCTATTTAAAAATTGATGTGCTTGACTTCCTGAAACTTTTAAACTAAGCCGATCTGATATATGATAAGATGCACTTAACCTGGGATCAATAAATATTGTATTTCCTTTACTGAATTTTTCTGATCGTAAACCAAGTAATAATTCCATATTTGGTGAAACAATCCACCTATCTTGTACATAACCTTCAATTAGGCTTCCTTTAATCTTTTCATTAATAAAAATAATAGAATCGCCTAAATCCAAAGAATAATCTGTTGTATAGATTGTTTTTGCTAAACCTAATTCAATTAAATGATTTTTTCCGGTATTATAAGTAACATTAATTCTTGATGTCTGATCTATAATTTGATTTTTGTCCTTAGAAAGATAAACGGGAGTTATAGAAGTATCTAGACTCCAATAACTATTTAGCAAATGATTACTTAGATACTTTGTATCTGATAAAAATAATTGCGTAGTTAGTTTTTCTGACCAACGATGTAACCATCTACCAGACAATCCATTATTACCCCATCTTGTTCTTTCATTTGTCTTTACTTGATCAACTCCTATAGTATCTGATGGAAAATCAAAAGTCTTCTCCTCTCCTAAATAATCTCTACCCTCATAAAATGAAATCGAAATAATATCTTTCTCCGTTGGTAAATAAGTAAATTTTCCATTTATATCATAAAAATAGAAATTTGGCAAATACTGTGAGCTGTAGGATAAAGAATCTGATGGTAACTCAGAGCCAATATTTAAACCGCTTCCTGAAATAAGAAAATCATGAATTTTATCATATAATTTTGTTTGATATTGATCAGTAAATGATCTACGAGCTGATAAAATAAGGCTGCCACGTTTAGATAATGGTTTTTGATATGTAAATCCTGCGCTTAGCATATTTGTGAATAAATCTAATTTCTGCTTCTTAGTACTTCCAGATTTTCCTGTAATATCAATAATACTTGATATTCCACCTCCAAATTTTGCTGGAAAACTGCTTTTATAAATCTGAACATCTTTTACTATATTAGAATTAATTGAGCTAAAGAAACCAAAAAAATGATCTACTTGGTAAACTGTCATACCATCAAGTATAATACGATTTTGATCGGGCGTTCCTCCACGTATAAATAATCCTGCAAATCCTGAATTTCCCATTTGAATACCAGGTAATAATTGCAATGAACGAAAAACATCTGATTCTCCGATGTTGGGAAGATTTGTTATATGTCTTGGTGAAAATGCTAACTCACCATGACTTGATGAACGTTGCAAAAATTCAATTTTCTCACCAAAAATATTTATGGTCTCTACCCCCAAAATTTTTGGCATGATTTCATAGTAATTAGCATCATCATTTACATTATTGACGATTTTTAAAGGATGATATCCTATATATGAAATTATTAAAGTATCAGCTTTATCTATATTTCCAGATATATTAAAGAATCCATATTCATCACTCATCGTACCTAAATAACTATCTTTAACGTATATGTTAGCATGAGGAATATATTCACCGCTTTTTGCATCAATTATATACCCAGATATAGTTTTATTTATTTTATTATTAATAATTATATACTGATATTTATTTTTTTTCCAATCTAAAGAAGTATTTTTAAGTAGAGATTTTATTGCTTCATCACTATTGCAATTTTTACAAATTGAATTAATAGTTATATTATTAATTATTTTGTCTTGATATACTATATTTAAATCATAAGTGGACACCAATGAATCAATAGCCAAGTTTAACGGCTTATTGACAAACATGAAATTAATTGTGGAATTCTGACTAAATACAGAAGATGTATTAAGGAATAATAATATTCCAATAATAAAAATACAATTAGTAAAAGATGTATGTTCCCTCTTCAAATCTATAAGACCGTTGAGATAAAATAGCTAAAGTTGTTAATACTTCATCTAACTCTTTAGCATCAATCACGCCAGTAATTGAAATACTATTTAATTGATTACTATCCAATACAATATTCACATCAAATTTACGTTCAATTTGATTACATACGGTCTCAAGATTTGTTTTGTTTAAAATCAACTTATTATGGATCCATCCAGGATACTCAGAATGAGGGATAACTTGCGGTGAAAGAGTTTGATTGTCAATGTAATAACCTTTTCTTACAATCACATTTTGTGATTGTTTTTTTTCATCAATTGGTTTAAAAGATACAGCTCCTTCATTAACGACGACTTCAATCACATCATTTCTGGAATTAACATTGAACTTTGTACCCAATACGGTGACGGAACCATTCCTTGTATTAACTATGAAAGGAGAAGTGCCTTTTTCTACTTGGAAAAATCCCTCTCCAAATAAATTAACCATTCTAGACTCCTTATTATAGTCTCTACTATATTTTAATGAGCTTTCTGCATTGATTGTTATAATTGTTCCATCAGCTAAAATCAATTCCTTTTGGCTCCCTCTATCTGCATATACAGAAACATTAAATATTTTATCATACATGAGAGGTGTTAATAAAAGAAAAATAAAAAGTATAGTAAATGCGTATACCAGTCTAGGTTGAATAATAGGGGATGACCTTCTAGATTGTATCTTAGAAGGAACATTTTGTTCTATATACAACCGTTGCTCCAAACGCATCCACGCATCTGAAGTATCCGGGGTATTGTGAACCTTTAACTTACTAGTTAATTTCCAAATGGATTTTAAATCATCTGGTAATTTATTTTTAAATGTACTCAATGAATTCCTTTACGAATATTTTTATTCCATTTACTAAATATATAACGATCATATTTCACTAATTACTTACAAATAATCCTTTAATTTGGAACGTAACACTTTTAACGCTCTATATAATTGATTCTCTACAGTACGACGTGAAACATCTAATAATTCTGCTATATCTTGATTTGCCATACCATTAACTCTGCTTAAAATAAATATTTCTCTACATTTTTCAGGTAGACTGTCATTAACAATACTATGAATTTTATCTTCTAAAATTTTTGATTCATATTTCATAGCAGGGTTATCGACATCTGAATATGTCGGCTGGGGTATATGTTCCTTATGTCGAAGTTTTACATTTTCGTGCCGAAAATAATCCATACAAAGATTATTGCTAATTTTAGCAATATAAGAAAAAAAAGACTGATTTGGTTTTATATTATTTCTATGATTCCAAACTCGAAGAAATGTTTCCTGCACAATATCATCAGCAATCACTTCATCCTTCAATCTATATAATACAAAATTAAATAATGATTGATGGTATTTTGAAAATAATTCGCGGAATGAATCCTTATCAGATTCTTTTAAGCAACTAAGTAGCTTTTGATCCTTGTTTTTCATATATAATGAATTATTAAAAATTTATGGACGAATTTACGATTACAAATTACAAGATATAATCACTTGGGTTTTTTATTATGATATAAAAAAAACGGACAAAAGTATGTCCGTTTATATTTGCTCCGGAGGAGGGACTCGAACCCCCGACAAAGTGGTTAACAGCCACCTGCTCTACCAACTGAGCTACTCCGGAATAATTATTAGAGTTAAAAACGCAGCGAATTTATATTATTTTAATATTCCTTCAAATCGCTACATTTCTTTTTCAGCAATTAATATTTTATTCTTATCAAATAAACCATGTTCAATTTGATCCTTATTTAAATATACTATTCCATCCTCATTGTGAGATTTTCCAAATCTAGAATGAATTGATTTTAACCCCCCCAGCCATTTTCTTTTATCAGATAAATATACTAAATCACCAACTTCAGCACCTAATTTTAATAGATCATTCTTGGAACACATAATTTTATCTTCATCATGATTTGATACTTGCAATTTTACTTCAACTTGTTCTCCCTGTGTTTCATTTAACTCAGATCCTTTAAATGCTTTTTTTGCTTCGTTGATAGAATAAACTGTAAGACCTTTTGTAGATAATTCTTCATCATATTTACCGTAATAGGTAACAATTATTGGGACAAGAACAATAATAAATACTGGAAAAATTAATTGAAAAGCACTTAATCCTAGGATAACTAATAAAAATATAATACTAGCAATGAGAGAGACAACTAACATAATAGTGTTACTATTTTTATTATTCTTAATTACGGAAACTATTTTATGTTGAAAAGATGTAGTCATAGTTACAAATACACCAACACCAACACAAGCGATTAGATTATAAAAAGCGCGTATATATGAATATGGACGATCTGGGTTCATTTCTATACCATGATCAAATGGTGAAATAAAGATTTCCGGAAATCGTGCTCCCAATATCATCAGTACTACGCCACCTAAAAATGTTGTGATAACTCCTGCAGGGGTAAATCTCTTCCAAAATACACCCATAAATATTGCTACAACTAAAGGAGGGGTTAAAGTAGAATGAAAATAGCCATGAGCTTCATATACTGTTGGAAATTGAATAAAAGCTAAAACAGATAATACCCCAGCTACAGTAATTGCCATTGAACTAATTCTTGCTGCAAATAATTCCTCCTTGTCTTTTTGATTATCATTTGCATATATCTTTTTCAAATACTTCATTATAGGACGATAAACATCATTCACAAAAATTGCTGCTGTTGCATTAATTAATGTATCAACAGTTGACATCAAAGCAGCAGTGAGAGCCGCCATTATAAAACCAAATATTCCTGGACTAGTTACTATACTTGCAACAACAACAAATATTTCATCCGGGCTGGTGTTTGGACTTACAATATTTGGATCCATAACTGACATAGCTTTACCTAACCAGCCAGCATTACCAACTACTATTGCAGATAAAGGCAAAACAAATAAAATATTAATTGTTGCCGCTTTACGACCTTCATTAACGCTTTTACATGCCATAAATCTCATTAATAATCCTTGGTTCATAAACAAGAATCCAATTGAGCCTGCTACAGCATCTTGCCAAAATATTCCGACAAAATTAAAACTAGATGGTTTATTAAAATCCGCAAGTGGCAACTTCCAAGATAGGGGTAATAGATCCCAAAACTCTTGACCTCCTCCTACATAAGAAATACCAAGTACAAATAATAGAAATCCAGCAAAGAGCAATATAAAACCTTGCAACAAATCTGTAAAGATTACAGCTGTTTGTCCACCAAAAGTGATATAAATACCTGTAATTATCGCTATAACAATAATAGCTCTCATCAACGTAATTTCTATTAGACTACCAAAAATATAAAATGATTCAGGGAGCAGAGGAATAACAGCTTTTCCAAGAGTTAAAAAACCAATGCCAATATAGCCAATCATATAAAATAAAAGTAGAATCGTTGCTAAAAATCTTGCTGAGGGGTTAAATCTTTTTTCAAAATACTCTGGAATTGAACGAACCTTTGAATAAACTATTATTGGTAACCAACCAAACATAAAAAAGGGTATAAAGAACCAATCATTTAAGTATGTCATAGATGAACTAAAACCATGTTCAAATCCTTTAGCAGAATATTTTACAAAACTATGACTGCCGACGCCAGTAGCTACTATAGACATTGTAATTAACCACCAACTAAATCGTCTTCCTCCAAAGAAAAAATCAGAAGTGTTTTTTGTATACCTTCCAAAATATGTTCCAAATAACATAATGGCTAAAAAATAAACCACCATTACTATCCAATCGGTTGAAGTACCTATATTATGAAAAGTTTCCATAAAATTATTGAAGTGCTAAAATTGTGAATATACCATGAACGATCATAAACCACGCATAACCTAAAAAGAACACTTTCATCCAAGTGCGGTGATGAGGTTGACTCAAATCAATTGCACCTGTTTTCCATACGATATAAACTCCTGAAAAAAAGAAAATTCCTCCAACGCCATAGAGATATAAGTAAGGAAGCCAAGAATGAGAAAAATAGTCCATTATCAATTATTCATTATTTTATCAAAGTGGATTAATAATTCATCATATGTTTCTTGAAGACCCTGAACTTGCACCTTTGTTTTACCAATAACAGGCATAAAATTTGTATCTCCATTCCATCTAGGCACAACATGAAAATGTATATGATCAGCAATCCCAGCGCCTCCCGCAGAACCTATATTTGCACCAAAATTATAACCATCAGCGTTGAAATTCTCTTTTATAATGATCATTGATTCATTGGCAAACCATATTATTTCATTTAAAGTTTCTATATTTAATTGATCCGTTGTCGCCACATGCTTGTATGGAGATATTAGAAGGTGGGAATTATTATAAGGGTACAAATTCATTAATACGAATGAATGATCACCTCTAGATAGAATTAATGAATGTTTATCATCAGTTGATTTTTGTTTCAAACAAAAGACACAGCCGTCTTCTTTTTGTTCTCTAATATAGCTTATTCGCCATGGTGCCCAAAGCTGCTGCATATTTATTCACTATCATCATTTTGAGATTCAGTAACAAAACGTTTTTGCAATTCTTTTGGTAAGTATTCATAATGGCTAAAGCTTTCGGAATGCAGACCTCTTCCTCCTGTTAATGATCGTATAACAGTAGAATAATGGTATAATTCAGATTGAGGAATTTTCGCTTTTATTACCTGAAAGCTACCTTCATTATCCATACCCATAATTTTCCCTCTTCTACTAGATACATCTCCCATAACATCTCCCATAAAATCTTCAGGGACTCTTACTTCAACATCCATTATAGGCTCCAGTAAGCATGGCTGCGCACTATTAAAAGCTTCTTTAAATGCTCCTTTTCCAGCAATTTGGAAAGCAATATCCTTAGAATCAACTGGATGCTGTTTACCATCATAAAAGTCTACTTTTAAATCTACGACTCGATAATTAGCAAGCACACCATCTTCGCAAGCAGATAGCACTCCTTTTTCAACAGAAGGAACAAATACTCTGTCAACATTTTGGCCAACAAGTGAAGAAATAAATTCAACTCCTCCTCCTCTTTCTTTAGGCTCAATCCTCATCCAAACTTCAGCAAATTGCCCTGCTCCACCAGATTGTTTCTTATGTCTATATTTTGCTTCACCTTTTCCTTTAATGGTTTCTCTAAAAGGTATTCTTGGTTTAAATGTATTAATCTCCATACCGAATCTTCTTTGCAATCTTTGTATAGACACCTGTAAGTGTAATTCTCCCTGACCTGAAATAACTGTTTGGTGAAGCTCAGGATCAACCTGATAAACGAAAGTAGGATCTTCCTCATGTAAAGTTGAAAGCCCAATAGCTAACTTTTCTTCATCTCCTTTAGCTTTTGGAATAATACCCATATGAATATTAGAATTGGGAAGTAACACTGGGTCCATAATAACTTGAAATTTTTGTGAGCATAGGGTATTACTTGTATGAGTATCTTTTAACTTGACAACTGCACCAATATCTCCTGCATTAAGATGATTTACGCTCATTCGGTTTTTTCCATTTAGCAAATACATTTGTCCAAAACGTTCCGTCTTAGACCGTGTAGTATTTAGCATATCCATCCCTGCGTTAACACTTCCAGAATACACTCGAAAAAAGGATAAATCTCCTACATGTGCTTCACTGATAGTCTTAAATACATTTACTACAGGTTCATCTCCATCAAGATTAACTGATACTTCTTCATCTAATTTTAATGTTTTTGCTACTACTGTTCCTCTATCAACGGGTGATGATCCATATTTAGAAACAAATTCCATGAACCTTGTAACACCTACATTAATACTAGCAGAAGTACAGAATAATGGAGTGAAACTTTGATTTTGAATTGCATCATGAATCCCACTACGCATCTCTTCTTCAGATAGGTTCCCTTGTTCAAAGAATTTTTCTAACAACGTATCATCAGATTCTGCTACAAATTCAATCAACTCTTGGTGTAATTCTTCGACACGACTCTTCCATTCATCAGGAAGATCTGATTCAATATATTTTCCGCTCCCATCTGTATTATAGGTTATGAGTTCACTTCTAAGAACATCAATAATTTGATTGAATCCTGGGCCTGCATTTACTGGTAATTGCATTGGAAAAACATTTTTTCCAAAATGACCTTTAGCATTATTTAATATGTCATCAAATTTTGTATGCTCACGATCTAAACCATTTGCTACTAATACTTTTGGTATATTATTTTTTGAAGCAAATGACCAAACTTGCTCGGTCCCAACTTCAACGCCATTTACTGCTTGCAATAAAACAACTGCCATATCTACAACAGCTAATGAGCTAATAGCTTCCCCAATAAAATCTAAATATCCAGGTGTATCAATTATATTAAACTTTTTATTCATCCATTCAAGATGCAGTGGAGAGGAATGGATTGAAATTTGTCTTTCATGTTCATCGTGATGGTAGTCTGAAACTGTATTCTTGGTTTCAATTGACCCCATACGATTTATTTCGCCTGCACAAGCAAGCATCGCTTCACAAAGCATGGTTTTACCCGATGCCCCATGACCTACTATAGCAAAATTTCTTATATCTGCAGATCTAAATTCTTTCATCGCATCCTCGGATTAATGTTAAAAAATACCCCAAGAATTGTAATTTAACTTGATGTACAAATCAAGTTTTTTAAAGAAAAATTTTGTTATTTAGATTGGGATTGCGACTGTTCAATAAATTCCCTTAGTACGGGAACAATATAGATATCAGAAAGGTCTTTTTTGCTGAATTCCCGAGCAAGTATTTTTAATCTTTGTTCAACAGGTTTACGTTTATTAACCACAATAAAATTTTCATCTTCTACCAGACAAGATCCTCCTGTAAAATCTCCTTTATCCTGAAGTAATTTGATATTTAGCTTATCAGCTAACTCTTCAAATAACGTAATTAATTTTTCTGGTTTATTGGCCACGACTATAACAGATCTTCTTTATTATCTTTAAGATACTCTACTATATTCTTTACTTCTTCCACTCTTTCTTTATTAACAACCAAGATTGCATCATCTGTTCCAACAACTACAAGGTTATCAACTCCCAATAAAGCAATAAACTGTCCATTTGATTGTAAAAAGTTGTTGTTACCCTCTAAAATCATTCCATCGCCGATTATTGAATTACCTTGCTTATTTTTTGGACTAATTTCATGAATTATATTCCAAGATCCCAAATCGCTCCATTCAAATTTAGCTTTAACTACATAAATATTTTCTGCTTTCTCCATTAGTCCATAGTCTATTGATTCTGGATTAATATTATGCCATATCTCATCAAAATTATCTCCAATATGTATACGTTGTTTAATCATAGCTATTGAATCATATAATTCTGGCATATGTTTATTTAGGCTTCTCATGAAAACATTAATATTCCAGATAAAAATCCCACCATTCCACAAAAAATCTTTACTCTTTATAAACCTTTTTGCTAAACCCAAATGGGGCTTTTCTGCAAATGCTTTTACTCTAAATGCGTTAGAATGATCTTTTAAACTTTCAAGTTCATGTTGAATATATCCGTAAGCGACTGATGGGTAGGTTGGCTCCATTCCTAGCGTTACTAGTCCTTGATTATTTTTTGCTATATCTATAGAAGTATTAATTGCTTTTTCAAATTCCTTATGTCCAATAACTAGATGGTCTGCAGGAAATACAGCCATAGTTGCATTTTTATTTATTTCTTCTATTCTTAAAGCAGCTAAAGCTATACATGGAGCAGTGTTTTTTCCTTCAGGCTCGATAATTATATTATCAGAAGGCACCCCATTTACATGTTGCTTAATTTGAGAAGCTAAATCTGACCTAGTAATAATAAAAATACCCTCAATATTATTTAGTTTAAGTAAACGATCAATGGTGATTTGCAACATTGATTTTTCACCTATAATATTAAGGAGTTGTTTTGGGTTATTATTTCTACTCAATGGCCAAAATCTAGTTCCACTTCCTCCAGCCATAATTACACAATACATTTTATTTATATACTTCCTCTACATTTAATGTTGGTAGTTCAATATCCCAATTACCACGTATTTCAATAGTGTCAGACATAACATAAAACCACTCAGCAGGTATAAACGGGTTTACCGTCCCAAAACTATATTCATCATCATTATTGATATCATTAAAAATAGTAATTGTATACTTACCTTCAGGAATTCGATCAAAAATTATTTCATTTTCTGAATTTACGAATGACACCTTTCTAAGTTCCTTATTTTCAATATTTCCTATCTCTGCTGCAATTGAACTAATTTTTGTTCCTTTAATTGGAATCTGTAATCCTCCATGTCTTACATAGTTTAGTGTGTTTATATTTAGTTCAATGGTGGTATCCTGTAATATATTATCTTTAAATATTAATAAATAATTTGTCCTTGGATCCCAACTGTCTCGAGGAGCAATATTGATCTGCATTGGATTTACTATCTTTACTTTTTCTTTGACTTCTATCGTATCGTTTTTAAATAATTGATAGTCAAAATTTTTATCTGCTGGAATAGGTTTTGAAAATTTTAATTCAATGTAATCTTCTTCATTAGAGTTTGTAGGAGCAATTTTAATATCTGATTTTGGAGAAGTAATTTTTATTAAACTAGTATCTAATTCAGAAAGGAAAATATTTAATGAAGCGGAATCTAAATATGTATTTCCATCAATATAAAAATCATTTATTATCATTTTAAAATTTTTTGGTGCCTCTATTAAAGAAGGATCTAAAAATATTAATGAATTTTCATCTTCAGGATCAATAAAAGAAGCAACAGGTGTATTTACTTTATTATCATAAATAATTTTTAATTTATAATCTTCATTTATATTTTTTAAGGATTGATTAAAAAAGATCCTTCCCCATTTTTCCCCATACCATTCTCCACTTAGCAATTTTAATTCAGATTTCTCCTTACCTTTAAACATGTGTACGTTTAGCAGATGCTGATCAGATTGAAGAGTAATTATTTTATTCCAATTAAGTCCATATGACATTCTATTGGTATTTATAGGCATACCTGCAAAATTTCTATCTAAGGATAGAATTAAATAATCAGCTTTTGATAAATATTGAAAATTAAACTTTCCTTTATTTGACACATCAGTTATATAATTAGGTTCCGTAAGAAAAATATCATGAAGATTTTTATAGTCTTTTATTTTCCATAAGTGAACCGCTGACTTTTCTTCACCATATACTATACCTGATATAGATCCTTTGGAAATTTTATCTCCAGTACTATATGCTAAAGATATTGCATCAGTCAGCTCAACTCCATGCTCATCAGTTATATTTCTACTTAGATTAACAACATATGTTTGATTCAATTCTAAATCATCTGGAAAATCAATAGTTACAATATCCCCATTAATTAAAATTGGTAATTCACCTTTAATATTTGGAAAAATGCGAATTCCATTTTCAATGCTTTTTGGATTCATGTATTCAGAAAACTGAATGACGATTTTCTCGCCTTTATAATTCAGAGATCCAGTTGATGGGCTAACATTTAGAATATATGGAGGAGTCATATCCTTTGGACCCCCACTTGGGACCTTAATTACAGCACAATATTGAATAAATAGTATTGAAATACATGCAACTAGTGTTTGCAAAAGCAAGTGAAAGTAATTTCTGATCCAAATCATTATGGTTTCAAATTTATAGGAATTTCACTAATAAATGTCATATCTCTTTTAGACAATCTAGATTTAATGCACCAAATATCAACACCACATTTCTTAGCGTTATATAATGCATTGCAAAATTTTGGATCCCTATCCCACATAGGATGAAAAATATTGGCATCAGAGCGCTGTACAACAAAAATAATTCCAGCTTTAAATCCATTTTTAACAAGATTAGATAATTCATTCACATGCCTTGTCCCTCTTTCCGTAATTGCGTCAGGAAATTTAGCTATCTCATTCTTAACATAAGTTACAGATTTAACTTCCAGATAAAATTGTTTGTTTATTTTATCTGTTAATAAGAAATCGAATCTGTGTTTTCCATACTTTATTTCCTGTTTTTCAATACTAAATCCATCTAGAAAACATAAATGATTTAACTCAATACATTCCCGAATGAATTGATTAGGTAATGTTGAAATCAGTGAAACTAATTCCCCGTGAATATCAGTAAGAACTGTAGTATAATTTGTTTTTCTATTAGTATTAAGTTTTTCTTTTCTCAAAAACACTACTCTTCCAGGGGTTAGAATTTCTTTTAATCTTCCAGGGTCAGGTAAATGACTTTTTACATATTTATCATTTATTTTTACTACTATTATAAATCGGTTTGGTCGCTCAATGAAGTTTCCTTTGATTAATGGCCCTTTAATTTTCATTCCATAATTTCTTAGTAATTTATCAATTATTCCACAAATAGTAGTCAATCGTATAATTGCTTATTATTATGTAAATTTATAATAGTAATTACCATGCCTCTGGTTCCTTCATATATCAAAAAATTATCAAGCTATAAGCCTGGAGCTAATATTGATGATATTAAAATAGAAAAATCATTAAAGAATGTAGTTAAGCTTGCTTCAAATGAAAACTCTATGGGGGCCTCTCCACTAGCAATTTCAGCAATTAATAAAGGATTAAAGAAGATTAATCGATACCCAGATGCAGCTGGGAAAAAAATACGCAAAAAACTTGCAAAAAAGTTTGATGTCAGATTAGAAAATGTAATAATCGGTTCAGGTTCAGAGGGAATAATGTCAAATATATTACGAAC
>Ga0315326_10000024_pt1 | contig 56719 bp, 57 predicted proteins | sample M180m32315metaG_FD_203457 | JGI IMG/M metagenome (GOLD analysis project Ga0315326, IMG submission 203457) | Ammonia-oxidizing marine archaeal communities from Monterey Bay, California, United States - M1 80m 32315 | ecosystem: Environmental > Aquatic > Marine > Coastal | place: USA: California... | reverse complement strand
ACATTATCCTGGTGCTGGTGTTGGTGGTCCTTGTCTTCCAATAAATTCATATCAATTACTTAATACAGCACGACGTACCGGAACAAATCTAAGTATTATTGAATCAGGTAGAAAAATTAATGAAAAAATGCCGGATCATGTCATTAAATTAACCATTGATGCATTTAATGAAATTAATGAGCCTATAGATGCAAGTGAAATCCTAATACTTGGTGTTTCATACAAGCCCAATGTAAAAGATATTCAATTAACGCCTGCTGAAGAAATAATTAAAAAATTACAAGATAGAGGTGCTATTGTACATATCTATGATCCATATTTTACTTCAACTGAAGTTTTTGGAATTACTGTTGAAAAAAATATTGAAGATATAATATCAAAAGTTGATGCGGCCATTATTGTAACTGCACATGATGAATTTAAAAAATTTGAAATTCCTTTATTCAAGCAAATGAAACATTCAATTCTAATAGACACTAGAGGAATAATTGATCCATTATATGCAAAACAAGAAAATCTAATTTTTAGAGGACTTGGACGTGGACAATAATTCTATAATTAATTCTTCGTCATTAGTAAATATTCTAACATTGAGATATGATCCAAATCTCAAACCTAATCTACCCATAAAAACTTGGAATGATTTCAAGCCAACTATTGAATTAAAAAATTTTCAAGCAATTGAAAATTCAATTATCAATTATATAAAACAAAAATTAGAAAATTTTCAAGGTGATAAAATATCAATTGCTTTGAGTGGTGGAGTAGATTCAACTTTAGTTTTATCATTAATTAGAAAAATTAATCCTGATGTTAACATTCAAGCTATTTCAATAAAATTTGCAGATAGTGTTGATGAAACTAAAGATGCTGCAAAGATTGCTGAAAAATTTAATGCAGAACACCATATCGTCGAAATTAAAAATTACCTTTCTGAACTTCCTAAAGCTATTAGTATGATCAAAATGCCATTTTGGGATTTACATTGGTATTATGTTGTAAAAAAATCTCAAACTCTATCTAAAATTTTAATTTCTGGTGATGGAGGTGATGAACTTTTTGGTGGTTACACATTCAGATATAAAAAATTCTTATCATTAACATCTGAAACTTCTAGTCCATTAGATAAAGTAACTGCATACTTACAATGTCATGAAAGAGATAGAGTACCTGATCAGAAAAACATCTTTAATGAAAAATCACAATTTTCTTGGAAATCAATTCATGAGCTATTATTGCCACATTTTAGTAATAATTTATCAAGATTAGAACAAGTATTTTTAGCAGATTACAACGGAAAGTTACTTTATAATTTTAATCCAATCAATAGTAGTATAATCAAAAGCTTTGATATGGAATTATTGACTCCATTATTGAATGATGAATTACTATCAATGGCACCACACATAAAAAAATCTGAAAAATATGATGAAACTAGAGATTTGGGAAAACTACCTCTTCGATCTATATTAAAACAAAATGGACATGATTTACTGATTGGAAAACAAAAACTAGGATTTAATGTTAATCCAATCAATTTATGGAAAACTCATGGTTATAATTTATGTAAAAAATTTCTAGATGATTCTAGGGTTGTAAAAGATGGTTGGATAAATGAATCTTGGATTAAAAAATACATCGATTCCTCAGAATTAGACATGAAATATGTCAATAAATTTTTTGGTATATTAGCATTTGAAATTTGGTATCGATTATTCATTACAAAGGAAATGGATAGTAATACTACACTAGATTAATTTAGGATCTAACATGAATAAAATAATGAAAAAAGACATTGTTGCTGGATTAGGTGAAATTGGACTACCTATTCTAAAATTAATCTCAAAAAAGGAATCTGTAGTAGGTTATGATTTAGATAAAAAATTAATGAATGAAAAAAAATTTAAAAAATTTGAAAAATATCAAACTCGTTTTTTACACATTGCTATACCTGTAACTAAAAACTTCAAATCTAACGTTATAGAATTACATGACAAATTTCTACCAGAATATATTATAATACATAGTACTATAACTCCTGGAACTACTGAACAAATACAAAAAAAATTAAGGATACCAATTATTTTTAGTGCAACGAGAGGTGTTCATAAAAGAATGTTAAAAGATCTTCAAAGATATACAAAATTCTTTGCGATATCTAAAATTGCACCAAAAAAAGAATTGGCTGTTACACAATATCGTAAAACTATGAAGAAATGTGGAATAAAAACTCAAAGAATGTCAAAACCAGAAACTCTTGAATTGGCAAAAATTTTATGTGATACGTCTTATCTTGGTTGGCTGATTAATTATGCTCAATTAACTAATACAATTGCAATCCAACACAATGTTGATTATGATGAAATGTGGGAATTCTCTGATGAAATTCATAAAATATTGGGAAATAGACCGAAAATGTTCCCTGGTTTTATTGGAGGTCATTGTGTTATACCAAATTTAGATCTTATGCAAAATCAAACCCTCAATCTAATCAAAACAATTAATCAAAAATATTCAAAAAAAGTCAAAAATTCTAAATCTATTCATAAAAAATATCTTAAATCTTAATTCAGTCTTTTATGTATGGCCTGATAATTTCTAAAAAGTTTTTGGCACTTTTTTCTAAACTAAAATGCTCTTGAATAAACCTACGACCTTTTTTACCCATCATTTCTGACAATTCTTTATCTTTTGTCAACAAAAAAATTCTTTTTATAATATCTCTATACTCACCTTCTCTTACTAAAAATCCTGTTTCATTCTCTTTCATCATCTCTGAGTTTCCTCCAACATCTGTAGAAATAACTGGCTTTTCCATCAACTGTGCTTCTTTCAATGATAATGGTGCTGCATCCATTCCAGTAATAATTGCATAAATATCAATTTCGGAAAGATATTCTCTGACCTTATTTGGATATTCTAATGGTCCCAGCCAATGGAAATTATCAAATTTATCTAATACATCTAAAATTTTTTCTTTATACTGACCATCTCCTGCCCAATAGAAATGGACATCTGGCATTTCTTTTAAAACATTCTCTAGAACTAACATCTCTTTTGTTTTTCTCCACCAATTTGCATCTTGCAACAATCCTACACACGGATGTTTTAATTTAATCCCATTCGAGTTATACCATAATGAGTCATCTACACCTTCAACAAAAACTTTTGATGGTTGTTTCGGATGATATTCTTTTGTTACATCTACTAAATAATTACAAATTGGTAATAACATTGTGGCATTAGCCATAACATCATTGGCAATTTTATCTCTCATATCAACAATCTTTCTCATAAAGAAATCTTTGTAAATTGTTTCTTTTGCATATTGTATCTGAGACCAATGATGACCACGTAATAAAACAAATAGTGGTATTTTCAATTTAATAACTTCCATTCCAAAAGTAGTTTTACCATCAGTAAAAACTGCGTCTGGTTTAAAATCAGCAATTAACCTCTTAAATCTAGTTTTATTGGAAATCATTTTGTGTATTTTTTTTGTTGGAAATCCAATTACATAATCTGTCTCTCTAATTAATTTACAATTTATTCCAAATTTTTCTAATTCGTCACCAAATTGTTTTAAATGATAATATTTTCCAACAGTCTTATTTGATGTACCCCCTCCCGCACTTGACACAATTAATAAACGCAATTATTATGATTTAATCAAAATTACAAATAAAAACTTGTTTGATAAAATATAAGAATACATCAAAAAGCCATTCATAATAGAAATTCTATTAAAAATCACTAAAACACTTCATTAGAAATTCTTATACACGCTATAATATTAGAAAGTAGATTGCAGAAAATATATCCTGATTTTTTTATTGTAGGAGCACCACGTTCAGGAACAACTTCATTACATGAATATCTAAATCAGCTTTCTGAAGTTTTTATGTGTGTAAAGGAATGTGGTTTTTTTAGTGAATTTAGTAATGGAAGAGTTGAATCTTATGATGAATATGCTGCCCTATTTTCCGGCGCATCATCTAATCAATTGATTGGTGAATCAACCGCAATATATCTGAGAGACCCCGACACTCCTAAAAAAATCTATGATGCGAATCCCAATGCAAAAATCATAATAATGTTACGTGATCCAATTGAACGTGCTTTTTCACATTATCTAATGTATATAAAAAATGGTTATGAAACTCTATCATTCTCAAAAAAATTAGAAAATTACCTTGAGAGTAAAACTAAAGAAAATTTTCATAATTATATTATAATGCCAAGTTTTTATTTTGATTCTATATCTGGATACGTTGATATGTTTGGTAGAGAAAAAATTAAAATCATTATCTATGAAGAATTTGCAAAAAATACTGAAAAATCTGTATCAGAAATCTTGGATTTTCTAAATATTAATACAGAATTACCTACAAACTTAACAAAAAAATACAATGATTTTTCTCATCCACTAGGAAAATCACAAAATTTTATTATTTCAAACAAATTATCAAGAAATTTAGGTCGTCGATTACTTCCAAAATCTACTCGAATTTCAATAAAGAACATAATTAGTAATAAAAATGAAAAACCTACCTTACAAAAAAATGATTTATTAAAATTACAAGAATTATTTTCTCAGGATGTTAGTAGTTTGAAAAGTTTTCTTGAACGTAAATTGCCCTGGAAAAATTTCTAAATAATATTATATGTTATTTTTAATTTTTTTGTATTTTGATCTTGTATCTATCACTGTACAACCCTTATGAAAATTGAAAGTATGTAAACCAATCAAATCATTATTCCAATCTGTTGAAAATACTTCTATTTGTTTCTCTTCGTATTCATTTTCATTTATTTTTGTTATCTCATTAAATGAAATACCATTTCCATATACTTTAAAACAATTCTGGGCTGGGCGAATAATTTTATTATCTTTTATGAAAATCTGACCTGCTGGTCTTGCTTTTGTGATATCTTTTATTATTGGATTCATTGGATGCGAATTCCATTCTGTGCTCAATGGATTATCTGAATAAAATAACATCAATTCTTCTGATTTTGAACTTCCATCTTTTTCACCTTTACAACCAAATAACCACCATTTTTTATTAAAATAAAACATTATAGTATCTACTAATGATATATCATGGATTAATGTACTATGATGTACCCATTCTAACGGAAAATTTTCACATTTGAATAATTCTACGTAAGATTTTAAATTATGATTTGTTCCATGTATTAAATACAGTTCCTCTTCAAATTCAAAAATTGATGGAAATGATAAATGATAATCTCGTTCTAAAATTTTAATTGGCTCAGAAATATTCTGCTTATCTATGGTAATTACTGATAGGTGTCCTCTCTTATTGGAATTCAAATATTCTTCAAAGAAAACATACCACTTTTCTTCTTTTTTTATAACAAATGGATCTGCCCAAAATGTGTCTTTTGGCGAACTTAATTTTTTAAATCTTGAAAATGATGTAGAAAATTCTTCTTCATTCTCAAAATCTATTTGTATATCCCATTGATAAAAATATGAAAAATTACGTATTTTTGATTTTATCTTTCTAAACAATATCTTTCTCCTTCTGATTCATCTTTTCAAATGGAAAAACATAAAAAAATTCATAATGTTTTGAAATCTGAGAAATTTCGATATCTTTTATGCGTTCAAAATCACAATTAATATAATAATTATAAGAAAAATCTTTACAATTCCAACCTTTCTTAAATTTGTATAAAGATAATAGTCCAGATGGTGTTCCACCAAAATTATAATATTTAATTCCACGTTTTAGTGCATCTTTAATGGATTTCCAAATTAATAAGCTTGTACTTTGAGTATGTTTTGATTCTGGTTTAAAAGTTGGTAAATAATAAACTGCTGAATTATTATAATAAAATACTAAGAGATATGCAAGATTTTCTCCATTCATCTCTGCTGATAGTACTTCGTAATCTTGTTCTACTTTGAAACATTTCTTAACATTTGAAAAAAGATTATCTGGTTTTATCTTTCCACCAATTTTTTCCATTCTATTTTTATGCATATTATAAAATTCATTAATTATATCATTATCCAATGTTCTTTTTTTAATCTTGACATCTAATTTTTCACTCTTTCGAATAGATGTTCTGACACGTTTTTCTAAAAAATTCCATAATTTTTCATGAGTTGTCTCATTCAAATCTAACATTTGAGTTATCTTTGGTTCTTTCAATGAGAATAAGAAAGACTCTTCATATAATTTTTCATTTTTAATATAAGGATCTGAAATCATTACTGAAGATAGAATATCATTCTCTAAATGAAAATTATTTAATTCATCTAAAATCTTTTTTCCATATTCTTTATTTCCAATAATCCCTCCGTAACTACCAAAAAATGGAAGAGAATTTAGTACTTTTCCGTATTTAGAATTTTTAATAAAAAATGGTAAAATTCCAACAATTTCGTTATTGTCTTTGACTTTGACAAAATGTGGTTTAATCCCTAGCATTTCTTCTAAAAATAAAATATGTTTTTTTGACTGATAAAAACTAGAATAATTATTCCTTACAAAATTATCATATTCTTCATAATTAATTTGTTGTAAAATTTCAGTTTGCAATTTTTATCAAAATTTCCAATACCCGTAAATTATTTTAGATTTTTAAAATATTCTAAATCTGTTTTATTTTCTACAGTTCTCTTCGTTCTAAATTCTTCTAATTCTTTCTCCAATGTTTCTATTTCTTCCAATTCCTTTTCATCAAATTTTTCTTGTTTAGATAATTTTGTGATTAACTTTAATATTCTTAAATTTAAAAGGAAATTGTGTTCTGCATTAACAAATTCTCTTAATGCCCATCGATTACTTTCATAACTTACATCTGCTTCTGATCTAAATGATGGGGATTTTTTAAAATGCACATATCCAATACCCGCTAAAAATGGAATTCCTATTGCTGAAATAATTACTATGTAACTTACAAATGAAGGAAAAATTACTTTTAAAACTGGGTAGTTATCAATTGCTAAGAAATATGTGACTGTTAATGTATTGATTGCAGCAAAAACGAATGCGAAATAGGTGGACCAGCCCATTCTGAAATAATACCATAATCTAAAAGCTAAATTTCGCTTCAATAGGGAAATACTTTATTTCTGATATATCAATTTCACTAACGATTTAATGTTGTTTCTTACACAAATTTTTTACTTTTAGCTAATTAATTCACTCATAAATTTCACTAATTCATCAACAGCATTATCGTTGCTTAAATTATTCATTGCATGTTCTCGTCCTTTTTCAGCAATCTCTTCCCATTTTCTATCATTAGGATCTTCTAGATACTCTTCAAATCTATCTACATAATTTTTCTCATTAATGAAAATAGCACTTTCATTATCCACAAAACCTAAATTTTCAGCATAATTTTGATCAGTTACTTCCATAAATGTAAGACAGCCTGCTGCTGGAATCTCAAAATATTTTGATGTATAGCAATATGTTGTCGCTGCAATAGATGCAGAATATTTTTCTAACCATAAATGATATCTATCTCCAACATAATTATGATCCAATGTAGAAGTATAATCTACATATGGAAAATTATTACACATTGTACGTAATCTGTATTGGTTTTCAGGATCACCTGCACGGAAATATCTACATAATAATTTTGATAAAACTTTTGTAGGTGCTAATGCTCCAGTATTGAGAATTTTTCTTTTTATTCGTTTATTAAATGGAGATACATTTTGGTAAAGTGATCTTTCTAGACCAACTAATATAGTTCTAAAATTAAATTTTTGACCATAATATTTTCTAAATAATTCTTCCGGTTGATGCCCACAATATGCAGTAATATTATATCTATCATTATTCTTTTTTATTTCACTTTTTTTCATTGCATGTGTATCCCCAATCTTTGATAAAACCGGAATGTCAATTTTATCTATATTTTTTATTTCTACAGGCATACAAGTATCACCAGTTATCCCATTTTCAACTAGAAAAATAATATTCGTATCATTTTTGATCTCTTTTATATCAAAAATTTCTTTTGTCTCATAATTCGTAACAGAGATTTGTTCATTACGATTCAACGCATTCATAAAAAAATGATAATTGTATGTGTAGTAATGATTTTTTGTTAATGTATCACAATTTCTGTATATTAATGCAACATTAATTTTTTTTTCCATTTTACCCTAAATTATGAAAAATCTTCTAACACTTCTTTAATAATATGTCTAAGTTTTGATTTAGATATTTCTTTTGCAGTCTCTGAATTTAATTCATTAGAAGAAATTCTTTTCAAGTTTTTTTGTCTTGAAATCTTGAACATTGTACCTAAATCATGACAATAGTATATTTCTTCAGGTGTTACTAAATACTCCTGAAAACGATCGTGAATTCTATTTTTAATAATCTTTATTTTATTTTTTCTAATATTTTTAGATTTTAAACATACTTCTAACATATTTTCAGCTAATTCCAAAATTCTTACAGATGGCATTTTTAGAATAAATATCTCTCCTCCTTTTGAAATATGAGTTGCTTTTAAGATTAATTCTGCTGCATCCTGTATTGACATGATAAATCGTGTCATATTTGGATCCGTCACTGTTAATGGTTTTTCTTTCCTAATCTGTTCAAGAAATATCTGAAATACGGAACCTCTTGAACCTATCACATTTCCAAACCTAACCGCTGCAAAAATTGTTTTTACTGATTTATTGTATAATCCTGTGTTAACAGTTAGTCTTTCCGCTAAAAGTTTGCTAGCACCAAGTGTTGTGGTTGGTGATGTTGCTTTATCTGTACTAATCAGAACAAATTTTGCTATATTGTGTTTAACTGCAGTTTCAATAATGTTACTTGTTCCAACAACATTCGTTTTGATTGCATCAAATGTATTATCTTCACAAATATCAACATGTTTCATTGCTGCTGCATGAAAAACAATATCTATTCCCCTCATTGCCATATCTAGTCTTTCTCGATCTCTTACATCACATATTTCAAAACTCAATTCTGTTTGTTTCTGATTAGTGTTGATGTGTCTTTCAACCCAATCTTTATTTTTTGCTTCAAATATGGAATTTTCATCATTTGTTAAAATTCTAATTAATCTTGGTTTGTATTGAATTAATTTTCTAATTAACCCTAATCCAATACTGCCAGTACCTCCTGTTATCAAAATCTCTTTATCCCTGAATTCTTTATTAAATGATTTTTTCATTAACTACACTAATTCCAAAATTGCATTAAATTAAAAGTGATCCGACTGAAATAGTAGGAAATATTCATTTCTTCATAAAACATGTATATCTGTCATTACTAATTGAAACTTTTTTTAATCTCTCTAATCACTCTTAGGACGTCATTTTCTGTTAATCCTGGATGAAGCGGAATTGTAAATGTTTGATTATCTAATTTTTCAGAAATTTTACACGCCCCTATTCTAGGAACGATCTTTTGATAAGCCTTCATTTTATAAATCGTAGTAAACATAGGACTAGTTTCAATTCCTTTTTTGTATAATTTCTTTTGAATTTTATCTAAATCAATATCTGATAATCGCAGAATATATGCATAGTATGATGAATTAACTGTTCTATCAATTTTTTGTTTAAATAAATTTTGTATATTTTCTAGTTCATCATCATAAATTTTAGCTATATGTCTTCGTTTTCTTAGAATTGTTGGAAGAAGTCTAAGTTGTTCGTTGAGTAAGATTGCTTGAAGTTCATTCATTCTATAATTATATCCGATTATGTTGTAATCATATTCCCCCAATTTTTTTCGTCCAACATTACGAAGTTCTAATATTTTTTCATGTATTTCTGAATTATTTGTAATAACAATTCCTCCATCTGCACTTCCCATTACTTTATCTGGATAAAATGAAAAAACTCCTATCTTTCCAAATGTTCCAGCTTGTTTTTTATTATAAGTAGCACCATGTGCATGAGAAGCATCTTCAATAATAGGTATGTTGAATTTGTCAGAAACTTCTAACATTTGTTTCATATCACAAACATTCCCACCTAAGTGAACAGCTATTATGGCTTTAGTTTTTTTTGTAATTAGTTTCCTAATCTGTTCTGGATCCATTTGGAATGTATCTTCTTGAACATCACAAAAAATTGGTTTTGCATTACAGTATACTGCTGCATTTGCTGTGGAAATGAAAGTTTTTGCCGGAACAATAACCTCGTCGTTTTGTTTTATTCCTAAACTTAATAATGAAATATGTAATCCTGCAGTTGCCGAAGAAACTCCTGAACCAAATCTACTTTTTGTATATCTAGAAAAACCTTTTTCAAATATATCTACATTTTTACCAAGCGTTAATTGTCCATTCCTTAATGCTTCAGATATCTTCTTTTGAATTTTTTGAATATTTTTTTTAGGGAAATAGGGCTTTCTTAATTTAATAATCTTCATCTAAATCTCTGAGAGTATTGTATTATAAAGAATTAATGATGAATTCAACGAAATTCTATTATTCAAATTAATCAGTATTTTTCTTTTAATTAGAATTATTTCATAGTTTATAATAAATAGAATCTATCAAAAACAACGTATTGATGGATAATACTGATGCTATTTTTACTACTCAACATTATATTGCGACTTTGAAAAAATATAAAGAAACACACAAGTTCTCATTTTTTGATAATTGCTCATCAAATGATATAATCTTACGTCATGATATAGATTTCTCTTTAGATGATGCATTACGAATTGCTCAGATTGAAAATGAACTAGAAATAAAATCTACTTATTTTATTTTATTACATTCTGAACTTTACAATCCATTTGGCTTTATTTCTTCAAAAAATATTATAAATATTCTAAAACTAGGTCATCAAATTGCATTACATTATGATGAAACATTTTTCCATCAAACGGGTGTAAACATTTCAGATGGAATAAGAAAGGAAATTGGAATCCTAGAACAACATTTTGATACAAAAATTAATGTTGTAGTGAGACATAATCCTAGTATTAGTGGTAAAAAAATTCCTGTTGATTTACCATCTGGTGTAGTTGATGCCATGTCTAATGATTTCACTCTCAATAGAAAATATATCAGCGATAGTGTTAGATACTGGAGAGAAACTAAAGGTCATCTATTTTGTTCTGATGAAAATATTTATTCAGAAATGCAAATTTTAACACATCCTGCATTATGGACTGATAAAGTCTTATCAAGACATGACACTTTATCGAGAATTATGAATAATCTACAAAGTGCTAATGAAAATCAACATAGGAATATTTCTGACATCTGGACTAATTACATTCACGAGAGAATTAAAGAACAACATTGAAAACATTTCTAATTATTTTATTATTACTTATTCCAGTCTTTGGAATAGGCGTTTATGTTGGTTATTATGAAACTTTTCCTCTTGATATTGTTAAAAGCATAAAAAACTCTAACACTTCAAATTCTAATCTAAAAACTATAAATGATATTCCACAAAATTCTATTTCTGAATTAATTTCAATCAAATCATACAATGATGCAACTTTAAAAAGATCTCAATTAATCAATTATATATGGAAATCTGATTCTTTACCAGAAGATTTTCCTTATAAAATTGAAAAAAATTTTGTATCTACAAATTTTCAAAATATTGAGAATCTGAAATATATTGAAAAAATTCACATAACTCAGATCCTAGATGTTAACTCGTATCCTTACCTGTTTATTCCCATCGAATCCAACAATAAATTGATAATATATCATCATGGTCATGATGGAGATTTTACTTTAGCTAAAAATTATATTATATCTCTAATCAACGATGGTTTTTCTGTTTTAGCATTCTCGATGCCTTTGACTGGGAATAATAACACGCCAATTGTAAATCATCCAAATTTTGGAAAATTACAACTATCATATCATGATGATCTTGAATTATTTGCATCAAATGAGTTTTCTCCTATTAAGTTATTTTTAGAACCGATTATAATTTCACTAAATTATGTTGATGAAAATTATGATTTTGAATCATATTCGATGATTGGAATATCTGGTGGTGGATGGACTACTTTACTTTCTGCAGCAATAGATGAAAGAATATCAAAAAGTTATTCTGTTGCTGGTTCGTTACCATTCTTTATGAGAACTAACTTGCAAGATCTTGGTGACTTTGAACAAAGAGATCCGTCATTATATCAGATTACAAATTATCTAGAATTATATATAATGGCAGGTTCTGGCCAGGACAGAAAACATATTCAAATCTTAAATAAAAATGATCCCTGCTGTTTTTCTGTTTCTAGTCAACCAAAATATGTTGATGAAATACAAAAATTACAATCTTTACCTCTAGACTTTGAATTATGGATTGATGAATCACATAATGAACATAAAATATCTACTAATATAAAAAAAATGATTCAAATATCAATTGAAGAATAAATATTATCTGAAAAGATTATAATTTATCTCGAAAATTTTTACATGATAATCATATCCTTCATTCTTTGAATCAAATATCTTAATCAAAAATGGAAACTCATTTTCATTATGAAATATTTCATTCAAAAATTTAGCCCTATCTGGATGTCCATCAATTACTAAATGTGTAAGTTTTTCTTGAACAATAAAATCTTTTAAATTCTCAAATTCCTTAGCATGATGATTTGAATCAAATTCATAAAGAGATTTACTAGAAATTTCTAGTAGAGTTTCATTATGCATTCCTCCAGTTCTAATATATTTTGACTCTGGATAATAGGTATTAATCACTTGTCCTACTTCTACAACTTTTTTTGATATCTGATAAGCCTCATATTCGTGAATATTATCAATTTTTTTATATTCTAAGAAACCCATTGACGAAATTATTATTGAAAAAATTATAATCCCTAAAAATAAATTCTGTTTTTTAATCTTTTTTGTTACTTCTCTAATTGGAAATAGTGAGATAACACAAAGAATTGGATATAAAACAATTAGATATCGTATCTCCTCAATTCCTCTTGAATATGCATAGAATGCAGGAATCATCAAGAAAATTCCTGTACAAATCAAAAATACTTTGTTTTCAATATTTTTCTTAAAAACTAAAATCAATCCTAGAGGTACAAATAAAATAAAAATAGGAATCCAACTCCAAACAAGAAATTTAACTAATTGGATTATAGAATTTTGAAAGTAAAACACTGGACTAAATGCTGATTCGGAATGTGTAGATGATTCTTTTGTTAGGACATTTCCTCCTGCAACTACTTTTGAAAAAATTCCTTCTTGACCAAAATTTTCAAGTTGTAAAAAACTCATTGGTAATAATACTAAAATGAAAATTCCTATCATGGGAATAACATGAAAATACTGTTTCACATTTTTACGATTATTTATCAAGAAAATCAAAATTAATGCAAAAAATAGCACTATTCCTTCATATCTAACCAATGTTGAAAAACCGACCAAGGCAAATGAAATGTATTGATATTTTTGTTTAGAGAAAAATAAAACCAATGAGGAAGTAATTAGTAGTATGTATAGTGGTTCAGAGACTCCTGTAACTGATTGTTGAATTATTCTAGGTTCAAGTAAAAATAACAATGCTCCAATTAATGCTAATCTTGGTTCAACAAATTTTTTACATAGAAAATAAATTGGTATAGCAGTAATTACTGAAAACACTACTGTTAAAACTCGCTGTAAATTCATGTAGTCCATAAAACTTTCTGAAAATGGTATCGAAAAAAATACTGATAAGAAAATTGGCCAGCCATTATTATTCAAGAATTGATTCGGTAATTCTCCAAGAATACTAGTATCTAAGGCATATTTGAAATACAACAATGAATCCATAACTAAAGGAATGTCATATGGAAAATAGTACATTCTTAAAGAAATTCCAATGAATATAACGCTCATAAGAACTAGAATATTTTGTCTTGATGATGGTTCTATGATTTTATAGAATGAATTTAACTTCATATTCGAAAATTATTATTATTTTTTTTCTCTGATAAATGTTACAAGTGTAAATAACAAAATTGTTGTTAATAAAAATACAACACCAACAAGTAAAAATGCAACACCAACTAAAGTTAAATTTGTACTTAATCTTCCAACTTCAATATAATACTCGATAGCAAAATAAGAAAACAAACCTCCTATAAATAAAAAGAATACCGAAGGAATTCCATAAAATGTAAGTGGACGTTCTATTGATGTATACTTGATTGTACTAATAATGACTGATGAACCATGTCTAATTGGATTATGTGTTGATGTATTCCCATCATAAAAAATCTTTATTGGCACTTCTGATATTCTAAATTCCTTACTACTTGCCTTGATCAAAATTTCTGTTGATATGCCCATACCTAATTCTGATGGACTTAATTCATTCAAAACTTTTTTTGAATATGCTCTAAAACCACTTTGTGAATCCGTAAGTTGTTTTTTTATGGTCGCATTTGTTATTTTTGTAATTACTTTAATTCCTATTTTTCTATATTTTGGCACTTCCTTTTCACTATCATCTAAAAATCTAGAACCTATCACTAAATCTGATACTCCATTTTCAATTGGCTCTACAACTTTTTTTATATCATCAACTCTATGCTGACCATCTCCATCAAATGTTACCAAAATATCTCCATTCATCTCTTTGGCTTTTAGAAATATACTACGAATTGCAGCACCATATCCCAAATTTTTCTGATGATCTATTACTATTGCTCCCATGCCTTTTGAAATACTTGATGTTAAATCAACTGAACCATCATTACACACAATAATCTTATCTGTAACTTTCTTCAATTTTGCAATAATACCTGCTATGTTTTTTTCTTCATTAAATGCCGGTATGCCTATAATTATTTCCAATATCTCATTGTTTTTTATTTTTAGTTATAATATTCACGTATAAAATATACTAACAAAAGGCATCATAAATCGATTACACTACAAATTTTCTAATACTAGGTCTTGCTGTTTTCTCTCTATTTGTGGATATAATGGAAGTGATATTATTTCACTATAGATTTCTTTAGTATTCTTCAATTTATCAATAATTTTCCCCTTCTTTTTGTAAGCAGAAAATTGATGAAGTGGCTTGTAGTGCACTGAACTTCTAATGCCATTTTTTAATAATCTCTGGAATATAGAGTCTCTTGAATTTTTTTTATTTTTATGTATCCTTAATACATACAAATGACAAGAATGAGTTTGATTTTTAAAAATTTTTGGTAAAATAACATATTCATTATTTTTTAATTTTGTATTGTAATACAAAAATGCTTTTTTTCTTTTAAGATTATTTTGATTAATTCTTTTCAATTGGCTTATTCCTAGGGCTGCTCTAATTTCATCTAATCTATAATTGTACCCTGGTTCTGTTACATCATATTCCCATGGTTTTCCTTGTGTAAATCTACTCTCAAGTGATTTTGTTATGCCATGATTTCTTAGAGATCTCATTTTATCTGCAATTTTTTTAGAATTTGTTATGATCATACCTCCCTCAAATGTTGTGAGATTTTTTGTTGGGTAAAAACTAAAACAACCCGTAGCGCCAAATGTTCCAACATGTTTATTCTTAATCTTTGCACCAATTGCATGTGCACAATCCTCGACTATTTCTAAATTATGTTTTTTTGCAATTGTTTTAATTGCATTCATTTTACAAGGATTACCTGCAAAATGAACTGGTATTATGGCTTTAGTTCTCTTTGTTATTGATCTCTCAATTGATTCAACTGAAATATTGAAATCTTCTTTGTCAATATCTGCAATAACAGGTGTTGCTCCAGTAAATAATACTGAATTTGCTGTGGCAACAAATGTTAGATCAGGAATTATTACCTCATCTCCTTGTTTAATTCCCAATGCAGTTAAAGAAAGATGCAATCCTGCAGTTGCACTAGAAACACCAATTGCATATTTTGAACCACAAAATTTACCGAATTTTTTTTCAAATTCTCTTAGTTTGGGTCCATCAGTGAGTAAATTTTGACTTAAGACCGATAAAATTTCTTTTTTATCATTATCTGTTATTTCAGGAACAATAAATGGAACTTTAATCCTTGCATCACCAAAAGCATCATTTTTTTTCATAACATCACTCCTAATTTTTATAATTTATCTATTGACTATTTCTTTATAGATCTTCATAATTTTTGCAACCATTAATTGTGAATTACATTCATTTTGAACTAAATTATAACCAGACAAACCTAATTTTGTACATTTTTCTTTATTATTAATTAATTCCAAAATACATTTTGATAATTCATTGTAATCTTCATTCTCTACAAGTATTCCATTTTCATTGTGTGTTATGGTTGATGGTATTCCATGTGAATTAGTACTAATTGTTGGTTTTTTAAATGCAAATCCTTCCAATGGAGTTAAGGGTGATAATTCCCATCTTGATGGTAAAACTAAAAATTCACTTTCACTATATGCTGCAATAACATCCTCTCTGCTAGGATTCTTGATCACCATAATATTATCTTCTATATGAAATTGTTTTATCATACCCATCATCTCATCCTGAAAACCAAAATCTACACCCATTATGACAAATTTGAAATTATCCAGTTCAGATTTATCTCTTAGAATTTTAATTGCATGTAATAAAATATCAATCCCTTTGATCTTACTAAATCTTCCAAGAAATAGTGCAAATGGAACATCAATTCCATTTTTTTCCCTAAAATCACTAGCAGTTATTTTTAAAGTGAGTAAATTAACTCCATTTCTAACTTTTGCAATTTTCTCTAAACTTGAAAATTCTAAAAAAATATTTTTTTCATAATCGTTAGCCACAATTATTCTAGTTGCTTGTTTTATAATGAATTTTATCATTGGAGTTTGTAATTTATACAAAATCCTTCCTAATATTCCGCTACCCTTCAAATCTGGGTGTGTTGTTAGCCCTCCTTGATCAGAAATAACAAGTGGAATATTCTTCTTTTTTGAAACTATTGCAGCTATGTATGACTGGAAACTTCTAATACCAATTGCATGAATAATATCTGGCGAATCTTTCATCATTTGAAAATAAATTCCCGGATTAACAAAAAACAATCGTAATGCAACCCAAACATGTGAACGTTTAATTTTAAAATTATCAATTAATTCTTCTTGTGGTAAATTTTTATTGAATGTATTTGGATTATTGGCAAAATCCATATCTGTTGTGTAAATTGTTACATTATTTCCAGAATTTGTTGTCTCTCTTGCAATATCGACACCTAGAAATAAAATACCTCCAAATTGTGTTGCTGGTAATGATGCTGGGCATGTAATTGCTATCTTCATCTCTCTCATTTTGTGTTAATTTTCTCTAGTTAAAATAATTGGTATTCTTTTATCATTAATTACTCACATTAATTGTTAGTACAAACTATATATGAAAAATATCATTTCATCATATGGTTAGCCTATCAATTATACTACAAATATTAAAAAAATCAATTTCTCAACCAAATCTCTTACGTGATATCCTTGAAGAAAGATCTCAAATCCAAAATGATGAGATTCATAAATTGCATACGTATTCATACGATTTTTCTTCAATTGATGATTTTTTCAAGGCTAAATTCCCAAACGCTGAATTTTCTAAATATGAATCAGAACTAAAACAACTCGAAGAATATGTAACTGAATTTATAAAAAATTTAGAAACAAAACAATTTCCATCTAAAGAAAAACCATACCCATTGGATTATTCACTTAATGCAGATTCCAGAAAATTTCTCTATTTTCTATGTAGAATCTTAAAACCAATGAATATTGTTGAAACTGGAGTAGCGTATGGTCTCAGTAGTTATTATATCCTTAATGCACTAGAAAAAAATGAATGTGGTAAGCTATATTCCATTGACTCTATTTTTAGACCTTGGCAAACTCAAAAAATGATTGGTGCAATAATTCCCGATGTCCTGAAAAAAAGATGGAAATTATTTTTAGGAAAATCTACTGAAAAACTTAAAACAACACTTGATGAATTTAACGAAATAGATATTTTTATTCATGATAGTCTGCATACATATGAAAATATGATGTTTGAATTTAATACAGCATTTAAAAAAATTAATGAAAATGGCATGATTATATCTGATGATGTGCTTGATAATGATTCCTTTTATGATTTTAATAATCAAAAAAATACTATTAATCATCTAATCAGAGTCAATGAAGGTGCTGGATTAGGTGTTATCTCAAAAAATTAATCTCGTTTTGCGTATAAAAATCCAATATCAGGAAATAATTCTTTTATTTCAATTTTATAATTCTTAGATTCAAGATTATTTTTTAATTTTAATAATAATTCTGGATGAGAATCAGCCATATGATATTCAATTATGATCTTCTTAATTTTTTTAAAATACTCTGTAGGTAAACTTTCTATTATCTCGTATTCTGCTCCCTCACAATCAAGTTTAAGAAAATCACAATGCTCTATACCATTTTCATCAAAAATTTTCTCAAGAGAAATAGAGTCTACTGTTGTAAAATCTGATGATTCTGAAAACATACTATGTCCAGATTCATCATCATTGATGTATAATTTTACAGTCTCTGAATTGGATACGGCAAAATTAAATGTTCTAATATTATCCAAATTATTTTCATTTACATTATTGACTAATAATCTATAATTCTCTTTCATTGGTTCATACGAAAAAATTTTCCCGCTGTTACAAAACTGTGAAGCATATAATGTGAATAATCCTATATGTGCTCCAACATCAATTATTATATCATTTTCTTTGATCTCAAAACCTGGATACTTGTACTCTTCTATCAACCAAACATGTGTTAATGCCATTAAATCAGTCGAATCTCTTCTAATCTTGATATTCTTGTTTGTCCTAGTATGAAAAATTATTTCTTCATTTTGTACTAAATTTAGATATGCCATTGGGTAAATTGACCAATTTTTGAATACTTTTTTTGCTTTCCTTAAGATTGAAATCTTTTGCCCAAATCTGGTCAAACTATGTTGAATAACTCTTAGATGTTAATAAATCACAAGAAATTCTTTTACATGCAATAATCTTGAAAATCTCATGAAAGTAATGATTACAGGTGGTGCTGGATTCATTGGAAGTCATCTCTCTGAATATTTCTTGAGAAAAAATCATGAAGTAGTTGTGATTACAAAAAAATCAACAAAAAATTTAGATGGCAATAATGATATAGACATTGAAAAAATTGATGTAACAAATTCCAAAAAACTTGAAAGTTCAATTACAAAACATAAACCTGAATTAATAATTCATCTTGCTGGCAACACATCCCATTCAAAATCATTTGAAAATCCTCATAATGATCTCTATTCAAATACTAAATCTACATTAAACATACTTGAAATTATTAGAAAATCAAATTTAAAGACTAAATTTATTCTAGGAAGCACATTCGTTGTTATAGGCAAACCCTCACAATTACCTGTGAAGGAAACTACACCTTGTAATCCTACTACATTATATGGAGTAAATAGATTATCCAGCGAATATTATACCAAAATCTATAATCAAGTCTACAATCTTGATACAAATGTTTTCCGAATCACTAATTCATTTGGACCTAGGGAACAAATTATTCCTAACAAAAATGCAATTAATTATCTCATTTACAAAGCATACAAAGGTGAAGATATCACAATTTTTAATGATGGCAAATTTTTTAGAGATCTAATTTACATCTCTGACGTAATATCTGCAATCTATAAAATCACAAAAAAGGGAAAATCTGGAGAATTATACTGGATATCCTCCAACAAAAAAACATGGTTTGATAAACTAGGAAAAATTTTGGAAAAACAAACAGCTGCTACAACAAAATATGTGCCTACTCCCAAATATACAAAAAAAGTTGATGTTGGTAATTTTGTTGTTGACAACAAAAAAATTAAATTATTAAATTGGAAACCTAAAATCTCAACAGAAGATGGAATACGTAAAACCTTAAAATATTTTCGCGATTATGGAATTTAATAATTACATTTCTCTTTTAATATATTCTTCAAAGGAAGTAAAATTATAATTTTTCAATAATTCGGACATCTTCTTTGGAACTTTTTCTAAATTATGATATGTGATAAAATTATCTTTTGCTGGTAGTTTTATCCTAGGCATATACTCTGGGGTTAATTCCCAAGAATGAATGTAAAATACTCCTGGAATACCCTGTTTTTCATAAGACTGAATACATTTTTTAATAATTCGAAATGGTAATGTCCTAAGATAGAAGCCTCCTCCTGCAGGAATTGTTTTACCAAAAAATTTTGTCACCATTAATGGAAATTCAATAATTTTTCCACCTTTATCATCTTTTTCAAGAGAATTAGATGAGATTCTATATGGTGCAATCTCCGCATTAGGCATTCCATATAGATTTGTCTTAGCTGGAACAATACTACTATCGAATGTATAATTTGATTTTTCAAGTGATTCAATTATCCACGAACTTGTCTTATTCAATGAAAATGTTGGTGCACGAAATCCTTTTGATTTTTTATTTGTTAGTTTAGAAAATATCTGTATTTCATCTGAAAAATTTTCTTTAAATTCATTAGTATCTATTCTATCATGATTCATTGTGTGAAATCCTATCTCGTGTCCATTTTCAATTATTTTATCAAGCATTTCTGGATTTTGTTCCAATAGTTTACCAACAACAAAAAATGTTGCTAATGTTTCAGTTTTTCTTAGAAGCTCAAGTATTTTGTCTAGACCTTTATGCATTGTTGGTTCATGTTTAAGATGTTTTACATATGGTTGAATTAGTTGTGGATGGTACCAATCTTCAAAATCTATTCCTAACAAATTCAATTTCTTTCAATGATCAATTTTTCTTATTACTCGTGCTGGATTTCCTACCACTAAACAAAAATCTGGAATATCATGTGTTATCACACTTCCTGCAGAAATTATTGAATTCTCTCCGATAGTTACACCTGCTGTAACAATCGAGCCTGGAAATAAGACTGCACCAGATTTGATAGTTACTTTTTCTACTTTCCTAGGAAATTCACCATTTTTTAAAAATGAATTTGCTGCAGGATTACTATGTGCAAAAATCATCACATTAGAACCAAATGTTACATTGCTACCAATGTTGACTAGTTGTGGATAAACTAAATCTAGTAAAACATACGGAGAAAAATGGCAATCATTACCTATCTTAATTCCACGTTTTCTTTGAATATATGTAATAAATCCTGAATGTGGTGATGAATATGCTAAAGTATGTAAAAACCAAGAACGTATAAATTTCAAATACATTCTAAATTTCCCAAAAGTACCTCTAAATCCATAATAATCCATTAGCTCTTTTTCGTTAATTTCATTCGCATTTTCCATAATATACAAAAAATTACTGTCTTTAAATCTAAACTTAACTAATAAAAACTACTTTAAAGTTAAAGAGAGTCAATATTTTATAAAATCTATGTTTGATGAGAAAAAATTATCATATTTTCTTAATGAATCTAAAAAATTAGATCCTCAAAACTCTATTCATAAAATAAAGTCTGCAATACTCTCTAGTTTCACAATTAATGGTCTAGCAGAATGCCTGCAAGTAAAATCACATGAAAAAAAAATTAACTGTCAAACGTATTTGGGTGAATATAATCAGTATAATCAAGAAATATTAAATAAAAATAGCAAGTTATACAAATTTTCACCTGATATAACTTTCTTGTTACTTGATACTCGAAGTTTATTGGGAGAATTTTTCTATACACCATATTCTTTATCATATTTAGAAAGACAAAAATTAATTGAGAAAAAGTTTGATGAAATAAAAAATCTTGTTACATTTTTTATAAATCAAACAAAATCAAAACTTGTAATAACGAATTTCAATATTCCATCATATTCTCCTTATGGAATTTTTGAAACAAAAGCAGAAGACAGCTTTCACACAGATATAATAAAACTTAATCAAAATCTTGTAAATGAATTTACTAACCATGATTCTGTTTTTATTTTTGATTTCAACTCTTTTGTTAATTTTCATGGCGAAAAAAATATTTTTGATATTAAACAATTCCTGTTTGGTGATATCAAAATATCATTAGATTACATTCCAACACTAGCTAATCAATTAATGGGATATTTTTATGCCTCATTAGGATTAAGTAAAAGAGCCATTGTACTGGATCTTGATAATACGTTATGGGGTGGTATAATTGGAGAAGATGGATTTAATGGAATAAAACTGGGCGATAGTGCACAAGGAAATTCTTATGTTGAATTCCAAAAAAATCTACTAGCATTACATCAGAGAGGAATTTTACTTGCAATAAACAGTAAAAATAATCCGGATGATGCTCTTGAAGTGATTACAAAACACCCAAACATGATTCTTAAAAAAGAACATTTTGCATCTATGAAAATTAATTGGAATAATAAAGTTTCAAATATGATTGATATATCGAAAGAATTGAATTTTGGACTAGATTATTTGGTATTTTTTGATGATGATCCTGTTAATCGTGAATTAATGAAATCTTCTCTTCCTGAAGTTTTGACCATAGACCTTCCATCTGATTCTTCGGAATATTCTACTGTATTAAAAAATATGAGAGAATTTGATGTATTGAAGATTACGAATGAAGATTCAAAACGTGGTCAAATGTATCTTGAACAAAAACAACGACATGAATTAGAGGATAGGGTTACTAATCTAGATGAATTTTTAGAACAATTGAATTTGAAAATTAAAATCAAGTCAGCTGATAAATTTTCAATCCCAAGAATATCTCAACTTACATTGAAAACTAATCAGTTTAATCTAACCACCAAAAGATACCAAGAAGAAGAAATAAAAAATCTTATTGAAAGTGAAAAAATAGAAATTGTTTATGCACAAGTCGAAGATAAATTTGGTGATAATGGTATTACAAGTGTGTATATTCTAAATAAAATAAATCCTCAAGAATGGTATTTAGATACATTTCTTTTAAGTTGTCGTATTATGGGACGTGAAATAGAAAAATGTATTATGCAACATATCATATCAAAAGCAAAAAAAAATGGTGTCAAAAAGATAAAAGCAGATTATTTACCAACAAAAAAAAATAAACCAGTCGAAAGTTTTTTGCCTGATTGTGGTTTTGTAAAAGAAAATAATTCTTGGGTCCTTGATGTTAATGAAGAATTCAAATATCCAGATTTTATTGAAGTGATTGATGAATAATGTCTGAAAAACTATATGGTATTATTGCAAAAGTCATGGATGTTCCATTATCAAGTATAAATGACAACTCTAGTCCTGAAACAATTGAGAATTGGGATTCATTCAATTCATATGTATTATTAGATGAATTAGAATCTGAATTTAATACAGAATTCACTGTGGATGAAGTTGTAGAAACAAAAAATGTTGCAGATATTAAAAAATTTTTAAAAATACATGGAATTGATCTAAATGAGTAATATTGAAACTTTAACTTTTGATAATATTTCATTAGGCCATACAAAAATTTTTAGTATAAAAATCACAGAAGAAATTTTAAAAAAATTTGCTGCAATATCTGGAGATTTCAATCCTTTACATATGGATGAAAAATATGCAAAAAATACACAATTTAACAAGCGAATTTGTCATGGTATGTTACTTGCATCATTTTTCTCTAGATTAATTGGAATGTACATTCCTGGAAAACAAGCACTATATTTTTCTCAATCTCTGAATTTCATCTCTCCTTGTTTTATAGGCGATACAGTAAAAGTCACTGGTACTGTCACAAAAAAAACATCTGCAACAAAAATGCTTACTATAAAAACTGAAATTCATAATCAAAATAATGATTGTATTGTTAATGGTGTGGCAAAAGTTATTGTCAGAGAATAATTGATTTTAATATGATTGAACAATTTGGAATTGGAATTGATATTGTAAATATAGAAAGATTTCAGAAAACCTCATATGATCTAAAACCTAGTTTTTATAAAAAATTATTTAGAAAGAATGAAATTGCATATTGTTTAAAATTTAAAAATTCATCAGAACATTTTGCAGGCAAATTTGCTTTAAAGGAATCTGTAAAAAAATCGATTAATGAAAATATATCATTTTTAGAAATTGGAATTTCTTATAAAAATTCAAAACCTCATATCACAATATTTGGAAAACAAAAAAACCAATATGATTTTCAAGCATCTGTTAGTCATGATGCTGGTACTGCTATAGCCATAGTTATGTCTGAAAAACTATCTTAACTCTGAATTTTCTGTTTTGCATTTTTACTTAATTTTGAAATAAATTTGTTGAAAAACTGACTACCCCATCCTTGAGATATATTATTTGAAAGAAAAACATTATCTGGAAATATTTTAATTAATTCTTTATCATCAATTATTTTTTTCTTTTCTAATTCAACATATTTTTTTTTAATTTGATCTTTGTTACGTGAAATATCTAAATTTGCTTTAATTTTTGCAATAAGAAATCCTTTAGAAATGTATGCTGCCCAAATAATAATTTCTGAAAGAATTAATTCTAATTTCATTTTTAATAATGTATCTTTAGAATAATGTGTTTGAATACAGTATTTTCTATTTCTTTCTAACCAAAAGAACTTTTTTGAACTCCATTTCAAATTATAGCTTTTCACATGAAAAATTTTTGATGTTGGTATATAGAATGATTTTATTCCAATTTGTGCTGCTCTCCAACCAAAATCTAAATCATCATGATAAAGGAAAATAAATGGATCAAATAATCCAACCTTTTTAAAAACTTCTGCAGATGTGAAAAAACAAGTTCCTGCAGCATAACCAACACGTTCCACTGTATCATGTTTTCCTGAATCGATAATTCCTAAATCTCGCGAAAAACCAATTCCAAATAAATGAATCATGTTTCCTGTGCTCTGAAGAATATCTTTTTCTTTTAGAGACAGAATTTTTGGTTGAAAAATACCCTCTCCTAGTTTTTTCTGAGCATTTAATAATTCATGTAGCCAAGTTGGAGAAACTTCTGTATCTGGATTAATTACTACTATGAATTTTCCATTTGCTTTTCTAATGCCAACATTATTTCCTTCACAATAACCAAGATTCTCTTTATTTTGAATTAATCTTACATCAGGATATTCTTCCTTACATCTAGTTTGACTACCATCTGATGAAACATTATCGACTACAATTAATTCTAAATTATTATACGTAGATTTTCTTATAGATTCAACACAATTCAATAATAATTCGCCAGCATTATAGTTCAAAATAATTACACTAACCAGAGGTTCTTGATTCATATCTCAAATCTTTATACTTAGATATTTACTGTTACTAATCAAAAATTTTTCTCAAAGAGATATTCTTGAGCCTTCACCTAGTAAAAATATTTTATCATCATTCGATGAACCATCTTTAATCTCTGAATTATTTGAAATTATACTATTTCTAATTTTTGCACTTGTATCAATTTTACAATTTTTCATTACTATTGAATTTTCAATTTCACATTTACTTATTATGGAATAATCTCCAATACTTGTATTAGAACCAATAATTGTACCTGTATCAATTTTACAATTTTTTCCAATAATGACTGGGCCTGTAATTCTTACATTTGCTTTTATTATGGAATTTTTTCCAACTATGATTGTGCCAGTCATTTCTACATCTTGTTCTCTCTCTCCTTCAAATGAATCTGCCATTTTTTTGATAATCTCCTCATTTGCATGAAGAATATCTTCTGGCGTTCCCGTATCTTTCCAGTAATCAGTTATTGTTTCATAACTTATGTTATTATTTTTTTTTAGTAAATTATCTAACGCATCTGTAATTTCTAATTCATTTCTCCAAGATGGTTTTAAATTATCAATTATCTCAAAAATAATCGGAGTTAACAAGTAAATCCCTGTAACGGCTAGATTTGAACTTGGATTTTTTGGTTTTTCGGTAATTTTAATAATTTTTTTATTTTCTACATCTGCTATACCAAATCTTGATGGATTATCTACTTTACATAACAATACTGTTGCATCAAATTTTGATTTTTCAAAATTTTCTACGAATTCTGTAATAGATCTTTGTATAATGTTGTCTCCTAGAAAAACAAGAAATTTTTCATTATTTACAAATTCCTTACATAATTTTATTGCATGTGCAATGCCTCTTGGTTCATCTTGTTCTATGTATGTAATATTAATTCCAAATTCTTTGCCATTTCCATAATACTCCTTAACTTTATTCGAACCCACACCACCAATAATCATTGCAATGTCTATTATGCCTGTTTCCTTAATTGATTCTAAACAGTATTCTGACATTGGTTTATTTGCAATTGGAAGTAATTGTTTTGGTCCTGTATGTGTTAAAGGTCGTAGTCTTGTCCCATGACCTCCATGTAAAATAATGCCTTTCATATTTCTAATTCTCTTCTTTTTTCCATGGAGTAGATTTTAAAATATCCTTAGAAATTTTCTTCACCAATTCCAAATTCTCTTCATACCATTTCACAGTCTTCGTCATACCCTCTTGAAATTCTATTTTAGATTTCCATTTTAATTCGTTCATAATTTTTGTTGAATCTAAACTATATCTAAAATCATGTCCTGGTCTATCATCTACAAATTCAATAAGATCATTAGATTTTCCCATGATCTCTAAAATATTGGAAATAATTTCTAAATTATCAATTTCATTACTGCCTGATATATTATATGATTCACCTGATTTTCCATTAATCAATACATCGTAAACTGCATCACAATGATCATCAACATATATCCAATCTCTAATATTTTTTCCATTTCCATATACTGGTATTTTCTGATTTTGTTTTGCTAGTAAAATCACTTTTGGAATTAATTTCTCTGGAAACTGTCTTGGTCCATAATTATTTGTACATCTAGTAATAACTACATCTGAATCATATGTTTTGATATAGGAATTAATTAATAATTCTGCAGATGCTTTTGTTGCAGCATAAGGGTTTGATGGATTAAATTTTGAATTTTCATTTGCACTGCCTGTTGAAATACTTCCAAATACCTCATCTGTAGAAATTTGAATCATTCGTTTTTTTTGTTTTGTAATGATATCCAATATTGTGTATGTGCCTCTGATATTTGAAACTAAAAATGGATCAGCTCCTTCAATACTTCTATCAACAAATGATTCTGCAGCAAAATTTACTATTACATCACAATCTGAAATTAAATCTTCCATTAAGCGTTTATTTGTTATATTTCCTTTTACATATTCATAATTTTTATCATTTTGAAAATTTACTAAATTATCTTTATTTGATCCCGTTAATTCTGCATCAACATTAACTACATGAAAATCACTATGTTCTTTTAGAATTTTTATTATGAAATTACTACCAATAAACCCTAAACCCCCAGTAACAAGTAATCTCATAGTTTTTTTAATTATTCAATATTAATAAAATATTAGATTGATTGATTATCTGATATGAATAAATCAGCCTTTTTTGTATTTTAAAATTATATTTGGATGATTTATTTCCTTATTACTATAAAATAATGATATGAAATATTCGATATATTGATAAATATCATCAAATAATTTTATTTATGTCTGAAGAATTTTACTTGTATACTACTGATAAAAAAGTAGAAATGTTTTCTTCAGAAGACGAAGTTAATTCTAAGTTAGTTGCACTATTGGGTGAAAAATTTGAAAAATACCGTGAGAGATTTTTGCAGGCTTCAAATTTTCAATTGGAAACCAACTTTCCATTATATTTACAAATTGAATTACACCAAATTTGTAATCTAAAATGTCCAATGTGTTCCATTGGTGCTCCAAAAGCAAATGAAAAATATATCACCGATGAAAAAATGAGTTGGGAAACTTATGAGAAAATTATCCTTGAAGGTGAAAAATTTGGTTGCCCGTCTATTAATCCCCAAGGAACAAATGAGCCTTTGCTTACTCCTGATCTAGAAAAATATATTCGATTTGCAGCAGACCATGGATTTATAGACATAATGATGAATACTAATGCTACATTATTGAATGAAGAAAGAGCTAGAAGTTTACTTAAATCTGGATTAACTAGACTAAGATTTAGTTTAGATGCTGTAACTCAAGATACTTATGAAAAAATTAGATTGGGAGCTAATTTTGATAAAGTTTTAAAAAATATTGAAAGATTTCTAGAAATTAAAAAAGATGAAGGATATGATCTGCCATTAATTGGTGTAAACTTTGTAAAAATGAAAATTAATGAACATGAGATGGAAGATTTTATTGATTTTTGGAAGGATAAAGTTGATTTTGTTGCAATACAAAATTTTATTCCACCTGAATTACAATCTGACTATACTGCCTTTATTCCAACCGATTCTGATTTTAACGATTCAATAGATAATTTCAGATGTGCACAACCTTGGCAACGTATGTATGTAAAAAACAATGGTGAAGTCTGTCCCTGCTGTACTTTTTTCAATGAAGAATTATCCCTAGGAAATATCTCAAAAAATTCTTTGTCTGAATTGTGGCAAAGTCCTCCAATGAAAAGTCTTAGACAATTGCATAAACAAGGTAAATTCTATGAAAATCCATGGTGCATGAAATGTTTACAATGCACCAGTGGAAAATCAAATATTAATATCAAAAATAAGTAATTCTTCAGTTATCATAACTGTTCAAAATTAGTCTTATAGAATCCAAACTTTTATTCATCAATTTTTTAATTATATCTTATTGGATAAAGAAGATTATATCATTAAACTAGAACAACATGATACAAAAGATATTGTTGATAATCATACTAATGGTTCATTAACAGTAATCTGGAGAGATTATGATGAATTTTTAGAACATCATCCAAAAATGGTATATGTAAGTTCAGTTAAATCTGGAGAGATTAAAGGGCCTCACATTCATACAAAAAGAAATAGCTACTTTTCTTGTATACAAGGTAGTGTGATATTTATCATAAAAAATACTGATGGTACATACACTGAAGTTGAATCAAACTCAGAAAATGGAGTAATGGTTTTTGTCCCAAAAAATTTTCCATCTGCCCACATCAATATTTCTGATGGAATATCACGTGTTCTTGCATTGGCTGACATATCTTGGAAATCTAATGATAATGAAATGAAAAATACAAATTTTGATGATTATGATTGGAAAAAATGGGAAATCAAAAATAACTAATTTTCATATAACATATAATGCATAAGAGAAGATTATATAATTCGCCTATAAATTTAATATATGAAAATCAATAAGGGTCAATTTCGTCTCACATCTAGAACCAAAAATTTAAAATTTGATTTACATCGTGGTAGTGGACACTTATCTCACTATATTGTAAATAGAATCAAATGGCATTTATTCCCTCGAATAAACCAAGTTAATAAGTTCCCATTACATGTGGACATTGAATTATCAAGTTTATGTAATCTGAATTGTGCTATGTGTTATACTACTACTGAAGAATTTAAAAAACAAATTAATCAAAAAACAATGGATTTCAATTTATTTAAAAAAATTATAGATGAATCTGTAAAATATAATTTATTTTCTATTAGATTGAGTTTTAGAGGTGAAGCCTTTCTTAACAAACATATCTTTGATATGATAAAATACGCTAAAGATAAAGGAATTAAAGAAATCTCAACTTTAACACATGGTGGATTTCTAGATGAAGAAAAATTTCAGAGACTAATCGACCTTAAATTAGATTGGCTAACAATTTCATTTGATGGGGTAGGTGAGACATATGAAAAAATTAGATTCCCTCTAAAATTTGATGATGCAGTGGCAAAAATTAGAAAATTCACTGAAATGAAAAAAAAGAACAATGTTGTTAAACCTGTTATTAAAGTTCAAACTGTATGGCCTGCAATTTCAAAAAACCCAAAAGAATTCTATGATATCTTTAATCCCATCACTGATCAAATAGCTTCTAATCCTCTAATCGATTATCTTCATAATGATACTGATATAATATATGAAAAAAATTTCACATGTCCTCAATTATGGGAACGATTAGTTATTGGTGCAGATGGTAAAGTCCAATTGTGTGCAAATGATGAATTTGAGCTTAATATTATTGGTGATGTAAATGACTCTACATTATATGATATTTGGCATGGTGAAAAAATGAACGCTGCAAGAAATGCACATCTAAATCATGAGGGTATAGATAAAATATCTCCTTGTAAACACTGTTATCTTCCGCGAAAAACTAATCGTGATTCAGTAGATGTTGATGATCGACTAATCAAAATTGATAATTATATTAACCGAAATCAAGAAATTGGGAAATAATTAGACAGTACTGGAATTTATTATCTATTGAGATATCATTTCATTTTTAATTGGACATTCTTTTGGAATATCAACTAAAGCCTTTGCACCGATCAACTTATCATAATATTTTGGAGCCAATCCTGTACCTGGTCTTCTCACATCAATCATTTCATGAGTGATAACATCACCTTTTTTGATTGGAACTATAGAAACAATGCTAACCCTATTTGTAATTAGATTAATTTTTTCTGAAACACTTGGAATTTTTTCCCCATCACCTTTACTTTTCTCAAAGTCTCTTACAGCTAAAATTAATTCTGAAAATTGAGTAGGATCCAATGCATGTACATCATCAACATATCTGTCATTATTAGGATGTTTAAAGTGCTTCTCAATTAAATTTGCTCCTAATACTGCTGATGCAAATGATGTATTGATTCCAATTGTATGATCCGAATAGCCAACAGGTATGTCAAATTCATCTTTCATTGTTTTAATTACTTTAAGATTCACCTCATCAATTTTACATGGGTAATCAGCTACACAATGAAGTAGTATCAGATTTTTGTTACCTGTATCATAAACTGTATTAATAGAATCTCTAACTTCATCAAGTGTTGTCATCCCAGTTGAAAGAATAATCGGTTTTCCTAATTCACCAATTTTTCTCAATAGTGGCGTATGACATGCTAAATCTGAACCAATTTTATAAACTGGAAGATTCATCTTTTCCATTAATTCTAAATCCTTGATGTGGCTAGGAGCTGAAAATATACCAATTCCACAATCATTAGCATAATTAACGATTTTTTTTTGTAGATCCATTGAAAGTTCAAACTTTTTAAAAAAATCATACTGAGAAATATGCCCTGTAACTCCAAGATCAAAAAAATTTTTCTTTGTTGTAATTGTATCTGCTTGTAGTGTCTGAAATTTCAATGCATTTACGCCAATCTCTAGTGCAGAATCAATCAATCTTTTCGCTTCTTGGAAATTACTAAAAAGTCCGCCAATCTCTGCAACAAAAAAGCATGGATGAGAATCTCCTACATTGCTATCAATAATTCTTATTGAATCCACCATCAAAGTTCTAGATACGTTCTAATAAATGAAACTAGAAAGTTATCATCACATGAACGAGAAAAAAATTGTTATTCATCAACCGTATTATCTAGGCTATCCTGGATTTTTTCACAAACTTTCACTATGTGATACCTTTGTAATAATGGATAATACTCAATATGATAAAAGATTTACAAATAGAAATCGAATTGTAACTAATAATGATTGGACTTGGATTACAGTTCCAATAGATAAAACACATAAATTTTCAAAAAATATGTTTGTTGAAATAAATAATGATATTGATTGGAAAACTTCTCATTGGAAAAAAATTTATCATTCGTACAAAAATGCACCCTTCTTTTCCATATACGAAGAATTTTTTAAAAAAACATATGAAAAAAATTGGGATTTTTTATTTGATTTAGATTTTGAAATAACAAAACAAATAATTGATTGGTTAGAAATTGATATTGAGATTATTCGTGAATCTGAACTGAATATACATAGTGAATCAACACAAAAATTAATAGATGTCTCTAAAAAACTAGCTGGTCATGTATACATATCTGGAATAGGTGGAAATAATTATCTTAACGAAGAACTTTTTGAAAAGAATAATCTCAAATTAGTTTATCAAAATTATTTACATCCTAAATATCCACAAAGAATGACAGAAAATTTTATACCTGATTTATCTATCATTGACATGTTATTCAACATAGGACCAAATAGTTCAAAACTCATCAAAGGTGAAATATCATATGATTAGATTAACAATCATTCAATACATCAAAATAATTTTTGTATAGAAAGTTATATTTGCTAAGAATAAAAAATGAAAATATGTTTGAAGATAAAGTTGTACTGATAACTGGTGGTTCTGGCTCTTTAGGTAGAGCATTAACTAGCAGATTACTAAAAGAAGATGTAAAAAATATCCGAATATTTAGCAGAAATGAAATTAAACAAATTGAAATGAAAGATGAATTTGAAGATGAATCAAGATTACGTTTTCTAATTGGTGATGTTAGAGACAGAGATAGATTGTCTAAAGCAATGGAAGGTGTAGATATTGTTTTTCATACTGCTGCCTTAAAACATGTTCCAATTGTAGAATATAATCCGTTTGAGGCAATTAAAACAAATGTTATTGGAACACAAAATGTAATTGATGCGTCACATAAAGAAAATGTTGAAATTGCTGTTGGAATAGGAACTGACAAAGCTGTTTCCCCTGTAAACATATATGGTGCTACCAAACTATTAACAGAAAAACTCTTTGTATCTGCAAAAAATTATGTTGACACCAAAAAATACAAAACAAAATTCCTTGCTATACGATATGGTAATGTTTTAGGAAGTAGTGGTTCTGTATTGCCTAAATTTGCACAACAAATTCTGGATAATAAACAAATATCAATCACACATCCTGAAATGACTCGATTTACTATTACTATGCAAGATGCACTTGACTTTATTCTAAATAGTATAAAAAATTCAAACGGTTCAGAAACATTTGTTCCAAAACTTAGTGCATACAATATTATGGATTTGAAAGATGCACTATTCTCTATCCTTGGAGATTGCGAATATAAAATTTCAAAGATTAGACCTGGTGAAAGAATGAATGAAATTCTACTAAATAAATTAGAGATGACTTATTCAATTAACAATGAAAATCAGTTTGTTTTGTTTCCACCAGAATTATTTCCTATTGAACCTGAATTAAAATACCCAAATTTTAAGACAATAGATGAACCATATGAATATTCTTCTGATATGGCTCAAAAATTAACAGTAGATCAGATTAAAGCACTTATTCAAAATTCAGGAATTTTAGATACAATAAAAGATAGAATTTGATTGTAAAATTTATAGTTAGACAAGAAAAAAAATCATTATCTTGAAATCTCTGGGATTATACTTTGGTGCATGTGCAAGTGCTGCCATATCAGATAATGGAAAAATAATCTTTGCTTCTAGTGAAGAACGATTTTCTAGAATAAAGTCAGATGAAACATTTCCTACACAGACAATTGATAATGCTCTAAGTTTTTGCAATATGACGTCTCAAGATTTGGATAAAGTTCTAGTTGCTGGAACCCAAATTCCTCTTTTATCACAACTAGTTAGAAATTGGAGTAGTTTTTCTGTTAAAGATCATTATATTAGTATGGAAAAATTCTGGAGACCAAAACTAAATGGCGAACCACATCCAAAATTCATGGAATTATTTAATTCAAAAATTAGAAATGATAAATTTCCTTTCAATAAGGAAATTAGTGGAATAGATAAATTTGATTATGATGATTTTTCAAATAATTCTGTAGAATATCTAACAAATGTTATTAAAAAATCAATTATGGAATATTTGAATATTGGTGAAGAAAAAATTTTATTTCTTGATCATCATAGTTGTCATGCTGCATATGGTCTTTATTCTAGTCCGATTCGTGATGATAATACTCTAATTTTTACTGCAGATGCACATGGTGATGGTTTAAGTGGTACTATATCAAAATATGATCAACTAGAAAAAAAAATTGAACGATTAAAATTCTATCCTACAAAAGATTTCCAACTTGGAAGAATGTATCGATATACTACACTTTTACTTGGAATGTTACCTGAACATCATGAGTACAAAGTAATGGGTCTTGCACCATATTATGATGGCCCAGTTGTAAAAGATGTTGAGAAAATCTACCAAGATATGCAATCACTTAGTGGATTAGACTTTAAGTTTAATTCAGAAATAAAAAATATTTTTGATTATCTTGAAGAACATTTAGATACATTTCGTTTTGATCACATAGCTGCTGGATTGCAATCATTTACAGAAAATATTTTGTATGAATGGATGGATAACGCAGTTAATCACTTTGATTCTACATCTGTAGTTTTCTCAGGCGGTATTTCAATGAATGTAAAAGCAAATATGAAATTAAGTAATATACCTAAAATCAAAAAGTTTTTTGTTCCAGGTGGTGGTGGTGATCTATCATTATGTATGGGTTCATGTTATCTGTTTTCTGAATCTAAAGATGAAATACCTCAATCTCTAGAAAATTTGTATCTAGGTTTACCGTGTAAATATACGGCAAACGATCTATCAAAAATTAATTCACACAAAATCCATGAATATACAAGTGAAGACCAAATTGTACAAAGATTACTAGATGGAAAAATAATTGCAACATGTTTAGGACGTTCTGAAATGGGGCCTAGAGCATTATGTAATAGAAGTATTATCGCTGATCCTCGGAATAGAGATAATATTCAAAAAATAAATCGTAAAATTAAGAATCGTGATTTTTGGATGCCTTTTGCTCCAGTAATTATTGATAAATACCAAAATGAGTTAATATCAAATCCAAAAAATCTTGAAATGCCTCATATGACAATAGCAATGGAAACTCATGATGGACAAAAAAATATGCCAGCCGCAGTACACCAGTATGACGAAACTGCGCGCCCATTAATCCTGACAAAAAATACAAACCAAAAAGTTTGGAATGTGATTAATCTTTTTTACAAAAAAACTGGAATTCCGGCATTGGTAAATACGTCCTTTAATTTGCACGGTGAGCCAATCGTAGACTCGTTTAATGATGCGTTACATGTTTTTAATAATTCAGGTTTAGATACACTCTGGCTCGATAATCATGTTATAGATAAATAAGATTATGAACAACAAAGTTTCTGCAATTATACAAGCAAGAACTAATTCTTCACGATTTCCAAATAAAATTTTTAAAAAAATTCAAAATAAAACAATTTTAGAACATGTAATTACACAGGTTAGTAATTCAAAATTAATTGATGAGATAATTATCGCAACAACAAACTCAAAAAATGATCAATCAATAGTAAAATTTTGTAAAAAAAATAAAATAAAATTCTTCAGGGGTTCTTCTAATGATCTTCTTGACAGATATTTTAAATGTGCAATAAAAAACTCATGTCAAACTATAGTTAGAATAACATCTGATTGTCCATTAATAGATCCAAACATTATAGATAAAGCTATTAAAAAATTTCAAAAAAATGATTTTGATTATGTTTCAAATAATATTGAATTCATAAATGGTATGTGGAAAAATTCTACGTGTAATTTTCCACAAGGTATGACTGTAGAAATATCAAATATGAAGACATTAAAAAAAGCCTGGAAAAATGCAAAAAAATATTCTGAACGAGAACATGTATTTCCATACGTTCAATTTAATCCAAAATTATTCAAAATTTCTAACATAAAGTATAGATACAATTATGATAATATTCGATGTACAATTGATAGAATTGATGATTTAAAATTCTTAAAACAAACATATGAGTATCTACCAAATAAAACATCAATTCACATAACTGATATTTTAAAAGTAATAAAGAAATATCCGGATTTATTAAAAATTAATTCTCATATAGACTTTGAAGAAGGTTATTTAATTTCTGTAAAAAAAGATGAAACATCAAAAATGCAAAAAATTTTCTTTTTGGTTGATGGAAATAATAAAATTGGATTAGGTCATGTTCATAGAATGATTAATCTTGCACATGAAATAAAAAAATTAAACAAAAATATAATTTTCCTCACAAATGATGTGTTAGTTAAAAAAATTATTTCATCTAATTTCTTATGTCATATAATACAAAAAAACAAAAAACAATTTAATTTAATTACAAAAAATGATCTAGTTATAGTTGATAAACATAACGAACCAAAAAATAATCTACTTTTTTTCAAAAAAAATTCAAAAATATTGATAGGCATTGACTATATTGGAAAAGGTAAAACTCATTTTTCAAAAGGAATCAATATTTTATATCCAAAAAGTGGTATTACTGGTAAAAAAAGTTATTCTGGATTCAAATATTCAATACTAAATGAAAATTTTAAAAACGTAAAACCAATCAAGATTAAAAAAATTCCAAAGTCTATTGTTCTTCTTCAGGGTGGTACTGATTCAAATTGCTTCACCCCAAAAATTATTAATTCTATATTACAATTGAATTTAAAATTAAAAATTACAATTATTGGAAATTTATCCAAAAAATGTGAATCTAATGTTAAGAAAATTATTCAAAAACATCCAAAACAGATTATTTTTAAAAAAAATGTATCATCAATCCATAACGAATTTGTTAAACACGATCTTGCAATTACTGGTGCTGCAATGACTATGCTTGAACTTGCTTCATTAGGAATTCCTTCTATAATCATATGTACTGAAAAATTTGAGACTGAAACTGCTAATCTATTAACTAAATTGAAATATGGAATAAATTTAGGATATCAAACTAATGTGTCTGATAAAAGAATAAAAAACACTTTAAGCGTATTATTTCAAAATTATAAATTAAGAGCAAAAATGAATGAATATGGCCCAAAAATTATAGACTGTAAAGGTACTTCTCGTATATCTAATTTGATTAGAGGATGGCTATGAAATGAGAATTCTAGTTGTTTCTGCACATCCTGATGATGAAATCATAGGTATGGGTGGAACTCTAAAAAAATTATCAAGAAATCATGATATTTCTGCTCTATTCCTTGCAGAAGGTATTACTGCAAGAAAAAAACCTGGCCACAAAAACTCATCAAATTATTCTGTATCTCAAAATGAAAAAAATAAAATGGATATGGAGATAGAAATTCGAAATAAACATTCTATCAAAGCATTAAAAACCGTTGGAGTAAAAAAAATCAAATTTCTAAATTACCCTGATAATGAACTTGATACAGTTACTTTTTTAAAAATTGTTAAAGATGTAGAAAAAGAAATTTCTATTCATAAACCTAAAATAATATTTACTCATCACCACAATGATCTAAATATTGATCACAGGATTGCTTATGAATCCACAATTACTGCTTCTAGACCACTAACCACTAGTCCTGTAGAATCAATCTTTTCATTTGAAGCAATATCGTCAACTGACTGGAGATCTCCTTATAGTTTTAAACCAAATTTCTTTGTTGATATCTCAAAAGAATTACCAAATAAAATTAATGCTCTTTCAAAATATAAAAAAGAAATAAGACCTTTTCCACATCCACGTTCAAAACAAACTATTGATGCAGTTGCTAAACGATGGGGAAGTCTATATGGATTTAAGGCTGCTGAAGCCTTTGAATTGGTAATGTCACGTGTATCAAACTTTGAAAAAATATTTTCTTAATTATCTTCATAATGACTAAAAAAATTCTTGTAATAGGTGCAGGTTTCTTAGGAACAACTATTGAAAAAACTGCTAAAGAAAATAATCAGATTGTATTCTCTACAAAAAAAACCAACTCTAGCTTACCATTGGATATTAGAGATAATTCCCAAATAAAAAAAGTCATTGATAAAATATCTCCAGACACTATCATAAATTGTTCTGCAATAACAAATCTAGATGATATTGAAAAAAAACCTACTATTGCTTATGAAATCAATTCAATAGGAGCAAAAAATCTAGCAGATATTTCAAAACAAAATAATATTAAATTTATCCAAATTTCTACTGATGGAATATTTGATGGGAAAAAACAATTCTATTCAGAATCTGATATTCCAAGTCCAATTAATGAATATGCTAGATCAAAACAAAAAGGTGAAACTCTAGTGCTGGAAAATAATGAAAATTCAATAATAATCCGAACGAATTTCTATGGTTTTAACAATGAAAACAAATTTCTTTTTAATTGGATTTTAACTAATTTAAAGAATAATTATGAATTCAAGGCATTCTCTGACGTAATATTTAATCCACTTGAAATAACAAACCTTTCCAAAATAATCCTTGAATTAATTGAAAAAGACTTTCAAGGAATTATTAATCTATGTGGAAGTGAAGTCTTTTCAAAATATGATTTTGCGACTAAGATTGCAAACGTTCTAGGCTATGATTCTAGTTTAATTCATAAAGATTCAATTCAAAATAGCTCACTAGTTGCAGAAAGACCGTTGAACACAACTCTTTCAAATAAACTCATGAATTCTATGATTAATACTAATGTTCATTCACTTGAATTCTGGTTAAGAGAAAACTCATCAAATTTTATATGAATCAACTATGAGTTGTTTTATTCAAGATATTACTGAAGAAATCTGAAGCATTTCCTTGATTATTCAAATATTGATTAACAAACATATCTGCTTTTTTGATCCGTGAATCTCTAAACTTAGTATCATTCAACAATTTCTGATAGATTTCTTCAAAGTCGTTTTCATTCTTTACAATGTTAGTTGCCAATGCAATCTCTCCATCTTCATCAATCCACTGTGATTTTAACTGATAGAGTATGGTTGGTTTTTTAAGAATCATTGCTTCTAATAATACTGTAGAAAACTCAAAACAAATTACAATATCTGCGTCAATTAAATATTCAAAAATATCTTGGTTCTTATACACCGGAATTGATGAATCAATTTCATTTATTATTGAAGTCACATCTAATGTTCTGTATTGAGATGGATGATCTTTAACAATAATTCCACTTGAACTACTTTTAATTGATTCTATAACATGTCTTAACATCTTCTCTAGAAGAACATATTTTCTAGAATCTACACTATCATAATCAATCAAAATTGGAGGCGTTACGCACACTAATACATGTTCATTCTTTTTATGTTTATCAGCAGAAAAGTATCTATCATGTCGTGGACTACCTACCTTGATAATTTGCTCGCCTGAAATTTGTCTATTCAACAAATCTCTTTCAAAAAATTCTCCCCATACTAGGTATTTCTCTCCGAATTTTGGTGTCATTGGTAACACATTAATGAATTTTTTTGCATGTTCACTATCTGGAAAAATACCGTGCTGAAGAACATATGTTGTAAGTCCATATTTGCTTGCAAGCTTTAGTATAATTTTTTCTTCATAACCTATATCATTCAGTGTAATGATATTATCAATTTTACTTTTTTTTAATAAATCATCAATTGTATTAATATATTCTACAGATTCAAAAAACCGCTTTTGGCAAATCTCTTTCAAGGAATATTTAATTGCATTCCAAATTTTTTTTCCATCAACCAAATCATTCATTTCAAACATCTTGTCTTCAAAAAGTTCATGAACCTGTTTGGCGATCATTTTTTTATCTTTATCAATCTTATTTATGTTTGATTTTCCGTAGTCCTGATGGTTTATTACACTGATATTATTTTTACGCACAAATTTTAAATCGCCTATGTTCTTAATTGCAGGTTTGCGAAAATTTAATAAAATTACATTTAAATTTTTTTCATTTAATTTTTCTAAAAATTCTCGATAAAGTGAAATATTAAAATCAATTAGTAATATTGAATCCGAACTATTTTTTATTTTTCCTGGTACCAATGATGATGTCATTTTTTGAATTAAATTTTTAATTCTAACTGCATTGGTTCTTGATATGTCTATTTTGTGTACATTTTTTCCAATATTAAATGATATTGAGACTGTATCGAATTCTAATCCTGGAACATTTGTGTCATCGTTGGCATTTTTAATCCTTGAAAATTTTATCTTATTTGTAATCTCTTTTCCCATCAAACAAATTTCATTATTAGCAATTATGCTCTGTGGCATTTCTTTTTCTATTACGCAAATTATACTGACAAAGTTTTTAATTGCTTTAATAAAAAACTCACATAATTCATTTTCTACTAACCAACCTAAATTAAATCCCTCATATGTGAGTAATTGATTGAATTTATCTTTCTTATACCATGAAAACATAATGTCATTTGATACACTGTTAATCGTATTCTTTTTTTCTTGATCAACATACTCTTCAACAAATTCATGATTAATCTTCTCATTTTCTAGAAATTTATGTATAGAATAATTAAGGCAAATAATCTTTTGATCCTTAATATTATCTTTATGAACTAAGGCCTCTTTAAATTCATCAATGTTTTCAATAAAAATTATTTCTTTCGTCAATATTAAATCAAAAAATTTACTACATATAGAATTTTCATAGCTTTTCTTCTATAGCTTTTACGACATCCGATAAGGTTTTTTGATGTTTTTCTAAGAAATGCTTCATTTTACTCTCATCAATTTCTACATCAACTAAATTACCATTAAGATAAAATTCAGTTTGATAATCTAATTGAAAATATAGAAGATTAAAAATGAAAGAATTTTCTTCAATTATCTCTATATACTTTGCAACCATTTCTGGCTCTATAGATTTTTTTAATGTTTTTTGTATGACTGCACCCAAATCATCTCCAGAATTAAATTTTACAACTGACGGAATGAGTGTAAAATCATTTTTTGAAAATGTTAATGATGGAATATTAAAAAATGGAGCTTCAAAACTTGATGTCCCACTTACAGAAATAACTAGTTTTGAATTTTTCATAATCTCTGATGAAGATACAGAAGGATGAATAAACATAACTTTAGGATCATTTTTGAATTGTTCATAATCTGAAATCTTTCGCCAACCTCTTGCTGGACCTTGCGTAGGATGTTCCTTTACAATCAATAAGTATTTGTCTGGTAAATTATTTGATATTTCTTTAATTGTCTTCATTTGATCAGTAAATTCTGGTGCAAAAATTAATAGAGTTCGTTCTGGTTCCATTTGAAGTGGGAAAAAAATTATAGATTTATCTTTTGGAATTTTATGTGTAAAGTTTTTGTCAATATACCGTTGTCTGTAAGGGTCTCTAGTCAAATTTTGTAAATGTTGAAAAAATACTTTGATTCGTGTTCGACCAAAATATGTATAATGAGTTTTTATATTATTATAATTTGAATTTAGAATAACTTTCATTGCTGCTGTAATGTATTTCATTGTAGAGCCTCTAACATTTTTATGATAAAAGGAAAGTTTTTTCGATAAAATTTTCTCATCTAATTTTTTTTGTAATTCTTCAAATGTACATTGAGTTGTTTTTTTATTCGTAAAAATTTCTTTAAAATTATCTAATTGGTGATAATCTTCAGAGATGTAGCAATAATCTCCCCAATGACTATTGTTTAACATAAGAACTTTGATCTTTTTATCTTTACATAATTGTTGAAGTGTATGTTGGTGTCTTTGGGTAGTCTCATTTGTTACAAAAAAATCTGGCTTCATACTAAGAATCTCTTCAAAAAGTGTAAATTCTTTATTTAGAATAGATTCTATCTCAGTTTTCGTAAATTTATAAAAAATATTATATTTTGAACTAAGTATTCTATCATTTTTTGTTAATTGATTCAAGTTTAAATTATATTTTTTTTCAAGTTCTTCTATTTTCTGAAAATTAATAATTTCATCTTTATTCAAACAATCATGGTAAAACCATATTCTCTCAAAATTTACTAATTTTTGATTAAGAAAAAATTCTCTGGGTCTATTCGTTATATCTATTATCGCATAAAATTCAGCATCAATTTTCTTTTTTAGATAAAATGCTAAGCAAAATGAAGTAAGATCCGCATCTATCCAAAAAAGAATTTTCTTTTTCAATAATATCATCCATTAATATTTTTCAATTCAAGAATAATTTTATTTGTTGAAATACTGGTGTTAAAATATTCTATTGGAATCTCTTCACTATTCCTTGTTTTGAGAATAAAATACTCTAGAGATCTTCTTAAAGAATCCTCAACATCATCTCCAATAACAAAATCTTCTTCAAAAATTTTTGGAGAATTAACAAATAATCCTTCATCATCAAATGTATCTCTTGGTGAATAAATTACAAGCCTACCTTCCCGAATAACACAATGACCATTTTCTCCAATAATTGAAATTTCATTAATTAGAGGTGTTGCATATGAATTGAAAATTGATACGGTTACATCATTTTCATAGGTCAAAATTACATAGCTAGTATCAAAAGATGTTCCATTCTTTGAAATTAAAGATGGCATGTAAACTGATTTTTTAATTTCTCCAAGATGAAAATTTAATAAATCAATGTAATGTATTGTATTTGCATCTAAGATATTGTGAAGATTATATTTCCCGTCTGCTCTCCATGACCCTGGGTATTCAGATTTGAATGCTAAGCCTTTTGACATAATTATATCAATGTGAATGAATCTACCAATATCTTTTGACATAATTTGATCTTTTATCAAATTATTCAACTTACTATGTCGAAACATAAAATTAAAGAAAATTTTCTTTTTCTGTTCATCAGTTAACATTTCTAATTTTTGAAGTTCCTCAATTTTTGTTACTGGTGGTTTTTCACAGAAAATATATCCATTAAAACTATCTAATAGCCTTCTAATATACTCAAAATGTGTATCATTTGGTGAAGAAATAATTATTGCATCACAATCAAGCAAATCTGAAAAATTATTTGTGAATCTCTCATCATCTATTTTTTTTGTCGGATGAAAAATAAATTTTATTTCACTATCTGAACGTTCTTCTACAAAAGAAATTAGCTTTCCAGCATGTTTCTTGTAGCCAATAATTCCTAAATTAAGTACCAACTGGACATCTATCACAAGGGAAGTAATCGTTTCGAGAATTTTGTTTATGAGCATCAAATAATTTTTTGTATTTATCCCCATTCCAAAGTTCTCGTATTGTTTTATCATTCAAATCACCTACTGTTAACTCGCCCTGATAATCTATGTCACATGGATTCACTGAACCATCAAAATAAATAGATAAGTTTCTACCTAAATAATGACATGGTGTATTTGACATCATGTCCTTTGAATTATTATAAAGATCCCATCTGTCAATCATTCTTACATACACCACAAAATCGACTATTTCTTTCCAGAACTCTTCAAATTTCTTTATATCTTGTTTCTCAGAAACTTGTACGCCACTAGCACGTGTTACACAACTTGAATCTGGATAATATTCTTCTTTAATTTCTTTAAACTTTTTTACATTGTCTACGACTTTCTCAAAATTTGCATTCACTCTAAGCGATTCAAATTCCTCTTTATAGTACGAATCAACGGAGAAAACCAAATCTGTCAAGTCACTCTTTAAAATTTGGTGAATTAATTTTTCGTTTAATAAAGTTGCATTAGTATTCATCTTTATCTCCATAAACTTACCCTTACAATATTCTAACATCTCTCCAAGATGTGGATTTAGTGTTGGCTCACCTCTTCCAGTTAATGTAATTGCTTGTGTGCCTGATTGATGCGCTTCATCAATTATCTTCTTAAATAATTCAAGTTCCATCATTCCCATCATTTTCTTATTACTAGTAAAATTTTCATCTACTTGCATACAAAATGGGCATCTAAGATTGCATGCAGATACTGGTTCTAGTATAAGATATAAAGGAAAATCAGGCATTTCGGAATTATTTTCATAAAAATGAAATTTGTATCGATGAATTAGGTAAGGTGCCCATTTTTCTTTAAAATTTTTTTTAAGATAATTAATTTCTTGTGAACTTAATAATGAAAAATCATTCTTCAAAAAATCATTAATAATTTTCTCTAAAATCATCTTATCTGTTTCATTTCTTATGTTGGATCTAGACTCTTTCAAAAACTCGGTAATTTCTGACTCGCTAAATTTTGACTCAGTTAAAAATTTTATTTGTTTATCTCTCCACATATTGATAACGAATTTCTAACTAAAATTAAAGATTTCTTATAAAAACTACCATTAACGGCTATCTAAAAACTAGTAAAACCATAGATTATTTTTTGTTTAATGATTTATCAAGTGTGAGACTAAATGTATCTCCAACTCTTAGTAGATTTGGATTATGAGTATCATTTTTACACATGTTGCATATGACAAATTTATCTTTCTTTAGACCTTTTGACCATGTTGATCTAGCAGAAGTATAGTATTCATTATTCCAAATCTCCTTCAAATCTTTCTCAAACACATTGCCAAAATCAGAATTTGGATCATCAATTATTGAACATGGTGCAATTCCTCCATCCCAATTAATTACCATCCCACTCCATGGCCAATGACACTGTGTTTCTCTTCTCTCTCCTAAGTATGTTGAATAAACATATTGTTTATTTTTTGGCAACCATTTTTCTGCAGCAGAATTTGGATTCAATTGTAAATTCCCAACCTCTATTTCATCAACTCCTAAATCTTTTGATAATTTTTTAAAATCTTCTAATTGATGTTCATTATATTTATTGACAATCATTCTGGCTTGAATTTTTGGATATTCTAATCCTTTTTTATCTTTAATTTCCATAGCTAACTTTGTATTTTTGATAACTGTTTCTAAATTCCCTCCTACTCTATATTTTTCATAAACTTCTTGTGTTGTACCGTCTACATCTATGACAATTCTCCCTATACCTGATTCCACAAATTGTTCCAAATAATCATCTGTATAATCTACAGAGAAATTAGTTGATACTCTTGAAAAAATTCCTGCATCAGTTGCATATCTAATCATTTTCGGAAAATCTTTTACTAACGTTGATTCTCCCCAATTTTGTAGAGATAATTGCAGGGCAAAATCTTTAATCTGATCTACTAATTTTTTAAAATTTTCTATTTCAAGCATTCCTTTTTTCCTGGTTGATTCATCTGTTCCTGTAGAACATAACGGACAATGGAGATTACAAACATTTGTTGGCTCTACATCTATTTGATAGGGCATTGATTCTAAGATAATTTTTCCTTCTACTTCTTCCTGTTTTGCTAGCTTGAAATTCTCGAATTTCTTCTTCGTTCTAAATTTTTCTGGAATGTCCCAAATTTTAAATCCCCAGTCTTCATCAAATTTTCCCCAATCATCATTTTCTCTTTTAGCATGAATTGAAACATCGTCTGCTATAGAATATCTCTTGGAACCGCCCAAAACATCCTGATTAGTATTCTCCACAAGTAAGAATTGACATTTTTGTTATTTATATATGTCAGAACATTGTTACGATAAGGTTAAGAGCTAATATTCGTAAATAAATTGAAACTTGTCCTTAAAAAAAGAAATTGAAAAAAACTTCATAGAAAGTTCCAATTTAATTAAATCCTCATTAACTCTTTCTAAAGATATTGAATCCACTGTAAAAACAATAATCTCTGCATTATCTAAGGATAAAAAATTATTATTAATGGGTAATGGTGGAAGCGCTGCTGATGCACAACATATAGCCGCTGAATTTATTGGTCGATTCAAACGTAATCGTTCTAGCATACCTGCAATTGCATTAACCACTGATTCTTCTATTCTTACTTCAATTGGAAATGATTTTTCTTTTGATAAAATTTTTAGTCGACAAATTGAAGGATTAGTCAGTAAGGGTGATGTTGTTTTAGGAATATCCACTAGTGGAAATTCTACTAATGTTATCAATGCTCTGAAAATTGCAAAGAAAAAAAATGCAAAAACAATTGGTTTGTTGGGAAATAAAGGTGGAAAAATTAAAAATTTTGTAGACATATCAATTATCGTTGATTCTTCTTCAACCCCTAAAATTCAAGAAGCACATAGAGTAATTTATCATATAATCTGTGAATTAGTTGAAAAAAATCTCTAAAAACCAATTATAAATTTCTCAATTTTTTCATTACAGGTTTTTCAGAATCCCAGATCTTCTTTACTCCGTCTCCTCTAATCATTTCTATTCTTCTAACATCGGTGACTAATCGTTTTAATCCATTTGGTTCTAAAGATGCTGCTTGATCAGAACCATACATTGTTCTATCTAGAGTAATATGTCTCTCAATTGATGTTGCACCTAAAACTGCTGCAACAACACAAAGTAAATATGCAGTTGCTTCATGTCCACTATATCCAACATCACAATTAAACTCTCGTCTTAATGTTTCTATACAATTCAAATTTGCTTCTTCAACTTTCATTGGATATGAACTATTTGTATGCAATAATTCAAATGAACAATTTTCTTTTTTGAAAATTCCGATAGCATTTTTAATTTCTTCTATTGTACTCATTCCAGTTGAAATAAATGTATGAAGTCCTTCTTTAGATATTGTCTCTAACAACTCTCTATTAGTTAACATAGCTGATGCCACTTTATTATATTTCAAATTATATTGTCTCAAAAATAACTGACTGTCTATATCCCAGGCTGATGCATACCATTCAATTTCTTTTTCTTTACAATATGCATTAATGATATCATATTCATTTTTATTAAATTCTAAACCTAATTTCTGTTCTCTATTTGTTGTACCCCATGGACTTTCTCGTAGTGCATCTAATGATTCTTTAGAGTATACTTTTTCGATAGTTCTTTTCTGAAATTTTACTGCATCACATCCACTCTCTTTGGCAATATCAATCAATTTCTTTACAATTTCTATATCACCATTATGATTAATTCCAATTTCTGCAGTAATGAAAACCATTTTTCTCAAATTCTTCCTTTTTTTACACTATATCATTTTTTTGCTAAAATTAAATCAACAATCTCTCTGAATACTCCTTGACCTGAATTCGTTTTACAAATATAGTCTGAGATCTCTTTAACTTCGTTAATTGAATCTGCCGGTACTGCAGAAAAACCAACTTTTTTTAATAATTCAATGTCATTTACATCATCACCAATATACGCCATTTCATCTGTTTCAACATGATACTCTTTACATAATTCATCAACGATGCTTACTTTGTCTTGAACTCCTTCACAAAGTTTAGATATATTCATTTTTTTAGACCACTTTCTTACCATTTCTGTTGTTTCTTTTGTTACAATTACTGTTGAGATGTCATTTTTTCTTAATAATGTCACTCCCATACCGTCTCTTGCATGAAATCTCTTCATGACATCCCCATCTTTTGTATAATACATCCCACCATCTGTTAATACGCCATCCACATCTGTTAATACAATTTTAATTCTTCTACACTTTTCTTCTATGTTGGAATTTTCCATCTAATAACTTACAAGTAATATATATTCAATAGTGTTTCGGAGAACAAATATGGTCATAGAGGTTCGTCATATTGGAATTGTTGTTAAAAATATTGAAAACTCACTCAAATTTTATAGAGATATCTTAGAATTAGAAATACAACGTACTATGGATGAATCAGGTGATTATATTAATAATATGCTTGGTTTAGAAAATGTTAAAGTAAAAACTGTAAAATTATCTGCTCCATCTGGACCAACATTAGTTGAATTATTGGAATTTTCTAATCCGGAAGGAAATCCATTATCACGAAATGTTCATGATCTTGGCGCGTCACACGTTGCCTTTACAGTCTCAAACATAGATGAAATATATCAAAAATTAACTGAATCCGGTGTAAAATTTAATGCTCCTCCACAACTATCACCAGATGGCTATGCAAAAGTTACATTTTGTCTAGATCCAGATAATACGCCTGTTGAATTGGTACAAGTTCTAAACTAGGATTAAAAATGGAAGATCTTTTCTCAATCAAAAACTCAGTAGTGATAATTACTGGAGCAGGTAAAGGAATTGGTTATACTCTTAGTAATGCCTTTGCAAAAAATGGTGCAATTGTTTATTCAATTAGTCTTGAATTCAAAAACACTATACCAAAAAATCTGCAAAAATCTTTTTTTCAAGAAAAATGTGATGTTAGAAATGAAAAAAAATTCCAAAAAATATGTGAAAAAATTTTTAAAAAACATGGAAAAATTGATGTTTTAATTAATAATGCTGGGATAACTTTGACTGCTCCTAAAAGTACTAATTATTCACTTGAGGATTGGAATAAAACTTTAGATGTAAACCTAACATCTTGTTTCAAATGTTCAAATTCTGTATTTGGATATATGCATAAAAAAAATTCGGGATGTATAATCAACATTACAAGTATTAATTCTGAATTAGGATTCCCAAATAATCCGTATTATGTTTCTTCGAAAGGTGGCTTGAAAATGTTAACAAAAGCACTTGCAAGAGATTGGGGTGTATATGGAATTAGAGTAAATAATCTTGGACCTGGATATTTTAAAACAGAAATGACCAAAAAAAGCTACTCTGATTTGAAAAAAAGAAAATTACGTTCTAATAGAACTATGCTAAACAGATGGGGCTCAACTGATGAATTAGTAGGACCTGCAATTTTCTTAGCATCAAAAGCATCCAGTTACATCACTGGCCAAGATCTGTATGTAGATGGTGGTTGGGTTTCAAACGGATTATCGAATGAATGATTTCACAGAAAGGAATGAAATATGACACTTAATACTGATATTTTCCTTCCAGTGAGATTAGCTAGTCAAAGATTACCCTCAAAACATCTGAAAATAATTAATGGCCAACCAATACTTCTTAAATTGATAAGGCGACTAGAAAAATCTAAAAAAATTAGAAAAATTATTGTTTGTACTACTACTGCAAAATCTGATGATCCTTTAGTTGACCTTCTGGAAAAAGAATCTATTCTCTATTTTAGAGGAAATGAAAAAGATATCATTAAACGATTTTTGGATGCAGCCAATTTTTTCAACACTGATTATATAATTGATGTTGAAGGAGATAAAATATACACAGATCCAATATTTGTTGATAAAGTTGCTGATGAATTAGAGGATCCAACTATTGATTTTGTAATTGGAAATGATTCACTTGAAAAATTTAATGAATTTAATAATTTTATACCTGGGTTTATTCCAGCTGGTGTAAAAAAATCTGCTCTTGAGAAGCTATACAAAATAAAAAAAACTGATGATAGTGAAACTGGATATCGAGAATTTTTTACCACTATGAATATTTTTAATTGTAAATATATTATACCTAAAGAATTCAGAGATAATCCGAATGATACTAGATTAACTCTAGATTATGAAGAGGATCTTAAACTAGCAAATCAAATCTTCACTAATTTGGGAGATAATTTTTCATACACTCATGTTCTTGATTTATTTCAAAAGAAACCTGAACTTCATATGATAACAAAACCACTAATTGAAAAATGGAAAGAACATTACAAGAAAAATCTAACTAAATTTGAATCAAAATATCAAAATACTTGAACTAAGAACTCTTAATTTTATAATACCATTTTAAAATTTTAAATAATTTATTGTAAATTATATATGATAATTTTTTATTAATTTTAAGAAATTTATAATGAAAATATTCTTCTCCACCCCATTTTCTCTTATAATGAATTAATTCAAAAACTTGATTATTTTGTTCTGAATAATTTTCTGGTAAAACTGGACCTCCTGTAATATCATAAACTAAATTTCCAGATTCTTTTGACCATTGAATAGCTTTCCATGTTAATGCTGGCCCTCCTAAATTTTTTGTAGATACATTATATGAATTTAAAACTTGCAATGGAACTATATTATTATTAAATTGACCTAATGTTATACTTGCAACTAATTCTTCTCCTTTAAAAGCTAAAAAAGTTTTTTCGAATCCTGAACTATGTCTTTGCCAAAACTTTTCAAATTGTTGTTCAGGTTCTGCTACTTCAAGACCCTTTGTTCTTGACCATTCTTGAAACAACGTGATGATTTGTTTTGCATCCTCTTTTGTTTCTAATTCTCTAAGTAAAATTCCTCTCTTTTTTGCTCTTTTTACATTAGTTTTGGTATATTTTTGTATATTATTCCAAATATCATCTATAGGTTTTTGTAAATCTGTAATAAAAACAATATAATTCTGAATATTATACCCGCTTTTTTCATATACATTTTTTTCATCATCTAAAAAACTAGTATTCAAAGGTGCTGTGTAACCTTCTACAAAAACTAAATTATATTTTTTAATAATCTCTTCTTTAGCTCTTAATATTGTTTCAAGTATTTCTATATTTTCTTCTTTGGTCTTAGAATGAATTATTGGACCATACATCCAAATACCTCTGCTCGAAATTCTAGAAATCATCTTGAATATTTTTCGTAATTTTGTACTTCCATATTGAACAGTTGTCTTAACAATTAACATTCCAAGTTGCCCTACAGTCTCATTTTCATCATTAAGTACACTAATGAATATTGGAATTGTAGTATCATTTGAACTAAATTTTAGATATTCTGCGGTTTGTAGATATGTTGCATAATTACTTTTTTTTAAATCATCATTCCACTCATCTGAGCTTACATCATGACTAATTTTTATTTTATACATTATTTACCTCTTTTACACGTTTACTCATTATTACATAAAATAACATCTCAGAAACAACTGAAATATTATACGCTATTGCAATTCCTACTGCACCTAATGTGTTACCTAAAACAATCATTCCAACGATAAGGATTGGGAGATATAACATTGAACCTCCTAGAATAAACTTATTTTTTTCTTGTCCCAAAAATTTAGATTTAAAATTTAAATTTATTGTACTTGGTATTACTGATATACTCAAAATTTGAATTATTTCAATAGCTTCAAAATATTTCTCAAATAAAATTGGTATTACATATGGAGTAATGAAAAATCCTAATGTTGCAATTACAACTGAACAAATAATGCTTAATCTTTTTAATTTCTTATTTGAGTTACCACTTGCATCATGTGGTAATGTATATTTGAATACAATTGATGGAATAATCATAAAAATTGATATGAATTGTAATCCAAGATGATAATTACCAAGCAATGCGAAACCCAACATCGGTGCTATGATTAATTTATCAATTGAACCTGCAAATGTTGTTGAAAGTTGTGTTACATAGCTAGTGAGCATAAAACGTATACGTTCTTTTACTAATGAAAAATCAATTTTTGTAATTCTAAATTCTTTAAAAATTCTTAAAATATATGGAAATGATGATAAAGCAATTCCAATAATAACACCTTCGTTACCTATTGCATAATACAATCCAATTCCTAAAATTACCATCAGAATTTTATTTATGATAATATATTTTGCATAAGAAGAAAATAATTTTCTTCCAATTAAATCTGAAATTACTAAATTAAAAATAACATAACCAACTATAAGTAAACTAATTTCATATTTTGAAAATAATATAAAAACAACAATGGAACTAATTGTTACTAAAACTAATGAGATTAGATATAGAGTTGATTGAATTTTGACTTGTTTTGCTCCATAAACTGTTAATGCATTTTTTATTCCAGGCATTGAAATAGTTGATACTATCGCGGCAATGGCTATGACATAACTAATCTCTCCATATTCTTCAGGTAGTAAAACTGAAGCGATATAAAACCAAAATAATGCTCCTATTCCACTACTGGTAACATCGACAATTCCTATAGTTGAAATATCTTTTGTTCTTGAAATCAAATCATTAATTTTTTTCCACATGAAAATCTTTTCACTATAATTTAGTTTTAATAAAATTAATTGAATTAACTGGTGTTGGATTAATTTTTCTTAAAACTGATAGATAGATAGTTGCATAATCGAATAAATAAATTAAATGCATTATTTTTGAAAGTATGTTCCCTGTTCCTGAACTAATTGATAAATAATCAATTCCATTTTCTCTAAAATACTGTTTAATTATTTTCCATCGTTCTTTTGTTTTATTATTATCTTCTGAACCCTCAATTAGAATTGGTTGTGCATTAAGATCCTTCTCCCATGATACTATTCCATTATGACATGATTCAATAATATCTTCCACAATTACATGCATCTTTGCATTTTCTTGTAAAGAATTTTTAAATCTAATTGCTGTTGATTGTAATCCTGCAGGATAATAAATACAAGGTGTCTTTTTTATGTATTTTGCTATTGTAATTGCTTCGTTAGTTTTTGAAAGATTTTGAGATGAAATATTTTTTTGAGTTTTTTCTAATGTAGAGATTGCTTCTAAAATATCTGAATGTTTGATTGGAATTAATTCTTCTAAAATATTCAATATTGAAAATAAGAAATTTGTTAGAGATGCTCTTGGTGAATGAATTAATGAAATTTTTTGGAAAAATATGTTATTCTTTATACAAAATTTTTCCATAATGCCGCCTGAGGAAAATGCTACAATCCTTGCTGAAGTTTTCATTGCTGCATCTAATATTGTCAATGTTTCATCTGTATTCCCAGAAACACTTGTTACAACTACTAATGTCTCAGAATCAACTGTTTTTGGAAGAATGTATCCTTTGATATTTGTTACATGTATATCTTCTTTAGATAAAATTGCACCAATGATATCTCCAATTGTACCTGAACCTCCCATACCTGCAAACACAATGTGATTTATACCATCAATTTTGACTTTATGAAATTTTTCCAAAAATGCATTTTTAGCTATATTTGGCCATTTATTATATGTGATAAACATTTTCTCTGTATCAATTTCTTCTAAATCTCTTAATTCCATTTCTAAATACCTGATTGATATTATTGTAAAATACTTAACTACAAAATTACCAATGTAAAAAATATTATACGCCTATTCATTTGAAGTCTTATGAGTCTAAAAACTATAGAATGGAAAGACAACTCAGTCATAATGATTGATCAAACTAAATTACCAAATATTCTGGAATATGTAACATATACTGATTATAATCAAGTTGCAAATGCAATTCGTACTCTAATAGTTAGAGGTGCTCCTGCAATTGGTGTCTCTGGAGCATTTGGATTTGCATTAGCTGCATTACAAAGTGACGCCACTGAAAAAACTCAATTAATTAATTATCTTGAAAACGCAAAAAAAATTTTATTTGAAACCAGACCGACTGCTGTAAATCTAGCATGGGGGTTAGATAAAATCATGGAGGTGGCAAAAAAAGCTGAAACAGTTGATAAAATAAGAAATGATGTTGTTGAGTATGCTAAAAAAATGGCAGAAGAAGATATACAAATCAATATGACAATGGGAAAAAATGGAGCTGAATTATTTGATGATAATGATACAATTATGACTCATTGTAATGCGGGTGCATTGGCAACTGTAGGCTATGGAACCGCATTGGGTGTAATTCGTGCAACAAAAGATAGTGGTAAAAAAATCAAAGTAATCGCTACTGAAACCAGACCTGTACAACAAGGTTCACGTTTAACTGCATTTGAATTGAAACATGATGGAATTGATGTTAGTCTAATCCCGGATACTGCAGTTGGTTATTCTATGGCAAATGGTCTTGTAAATAAAATTATTGTGGGTGCTGATAGAATTCTTCGAACTGGTCATGTTTATAATAAAATTGGTACATATCAAGTAGCAACTATGGCAAATCAACATAATATTCCATTTTATGTTGCTGCTCCTCTTTCAACATTTGATATGAAAAGTAATCCTGAAGATGTAATTATTGAGATGCGAAAAGGCTCTGAAGTTACAGGTATTGGTGACAAAAAAACTGCACCCGATGGAATTGATGTTATTAATCCTGCATTTGATATGACCCCTCCAGAACTAATTACTGGAATAATCACAGAAAACGGTGTTGCAAAAGTACCTTTTGAGGAATCAATTAAAAAATTATTCCAAGCTAATTAATAGAAAGTTTTTATTCATTTCATGCTACTTTTTCTCATGAGTACTGTTAATGTAGAACATGTTCGTGATTCATTGAAAAAATGTATGGATCCTGAAGTTCCATTAAGCATTGTAGATATGGGCTTAATTTATGGTATCAATATAACTGAAAATAATGATGTTAATATCAAAATGACAATGACCACTAAAGGTTGTCCTTTACATGAAACAATGGTTGATGATGTCAAAAGGTATGCAAAAAAAGTTTCAGGCGTAAATAACGTTGATGTAGAAATCGTTTGGGATCCTCCATGGACAATGGATAAAATGTCTGATACTGCAAAAGCTATGATGAAAACAATGGGCTCTCAAAATACTCCTGCACCAATTAATTATGAAACTGCAGTTCCACAAGGTGTAGGAAATCTAGTAAAACAAGAAGATGGTTCTCTAGTTCTTGCAAATGAACATGAACAAGGATTCATGGTAAATCAGGCAATTATAGATTTTTGGAAATCATGTAATGGACAAAGAAAAGTTACTGAATTGGTAGAATTGTTTGCGCAACAAACTGGATTGCAAAGAACGCAGGTTGAAAAAGAAGTGATGCAACTACTAAAACAACTTCATGAAGGCGGATTACTGCTTATTCCAAATCAAAATGATGCTCCAAATGTTGAATTCAAAAAATTAAGTTAAATTTCTTTAATTTCTATTATTTTTGCTAATACGGAATCCATTTTTATAATTGCACGTTTGTTTCCCCAACCTAATGCAACATACCAATCTCCTGCATCATCATCATATTTTGTTTCTAACGTCTCAATTTCTTTCGATTCTATTTTATATTTTTTTAAAACTCCTGACATTGCAAGTGATATTGCATCTTTCTCTGTTTTCAATCTTCTATCCATCAAACCAATACCAGGATTCATGTATTGATTTAGAAATTATATCTAATATACTTGATTATTTAAAAAAAGGGCCCGATGGGATTCGAACCCACGGCCTGGTGGTCCGAAGCCACCCGCTCTATCCAGGCTGAGCTACGAGTCCAAAAAAATAAGCATTTAACTGGTCTAAATATCTGTCTCAGTTATGAAAATATCAAAAAAAGTTGCAGGTGTGGAATATGCAATTAGGGATATTGTATCTGCTGCACGTGAAATAGAATTACAAGGAAAAACTGTTGATTATCTTAACATAGGGGATCCTGTACAATGTGGATTTCAACCCCCACAAAATGTCAAACAAGCCATGATTGACGCAATAAACAATGGAAATAATTTCTATACTCGTTCTGAAGGTTTAAGCGAATTAACTGATGCAATTGCAAAAAAAGAAAATGCAAAAGGTTTGTCAATCTCATCTGAAAACATCCTTGTGACAAACGGTGTTTCTGAAGGTCTAGACATGGTTATTTCATCAATAGTTGAAGAAGGTGATGAAGTCTTACTCCCAGGGCCATATTATCCACCATATGCTTCATACGTTAGATTACATGGTGGCATTCCAATTGAATTTTCAGTTGACTTGAATTCATCATCTCCTGACATTGATGATATCAAAAGCAAAATTACATCAAAAACTGTTGCAATTTGTTTAATCAGTCCAAATAATCCTACTGGTTTAGTATTCAATGAAAATGCTCTAAAACAAATTGTAGATGTTGCAAATGAACATAATCTATACATTATCTGTGATGAAATTTATGATCAAATAATTTTTGATGAAAAATTTACTGGTATTGGAAAAGTTGCTGGTGATTCTCCAGTAATAGTTCTTAATGGTTTTTCAAAAGTTCATTTAATGTCTGGTTGGCGTATTGGCTATATCGCATTTAATAATTCACCACAACTTGATAATATTAGGGAAAATTTACCAAAGCTTGCTAGAGTAAGAATATCTACAAATCTTCCTGTGCAATATGCTGCTTTAGAATCATTAAATGGCCCTCAAGATTATATTCCAAAATTTGTTTCAGAATTAAAAACTCACAGAGACTATATCATTAAACGACTAAATGAAATGAATGGAATTTCATGCTCAAATCCAAAAGGAGCGTTTTATGCATTTCCAAAAATTGAACAAAATAAATTTAATTCTGATAAAGAATTTGTCTTAGAATTATTAAGACAGAAGGGCGTACTCACAGTTCATGGCTCTGGATTTGGAGAGCAATATGGTAGTGGTCATTTTAGAATTGTTTATTTACCAAAAATGGAAATATTGGAATCTGCTATGAATAAAATCGAGGATTTTGTTCGTTAATAGTTGCCAAATGAAGAATTTTTTCTTTTTTTAAAATTTAATTAACTTTGATATTTGGTTTTTTGTATCCCCATCCAATCATTATGCATCCAAAAATAATCATGCCTAATGAAATTTTCTCATTTGTTATGTCTGGTCCTAACAAAAAATCAAGTGCAAATTCAGGACTCCATAAAATCATATTTCTAACTAATACGATAGATGCCATTACAATGAATAAAACACCCATTGCAGAGAACCAATTTCTTCCTCTACGTGAATATTCACGACTCATCATAAAACATTATTCTTTATTTGTTTTAAATTATTTTAATCCCAGGGTTTTTCAACTTATTTCTTATCATTGCGTTAAGAAGTAATGGAGTTGACATCTCTACAAGATATGCTAATGCACCTGGTCCTAAGTAAATCGGTCTCAAACCTTCAATCTCATTAATCAATCCATTTACAACTTCTACTGAATCTTTGTTATCTCCTGCAACAAATATATCATAATCTAATTTCAAAGTTGGATTGATAAGTTTCTTCTCCGAAATTACATGAAATGCTGAAACAAGTTTTGTTTTATCCTTCATGTGTTTTTCAACTGTTTGATGTGAAAATGGTTTATTTTCTTTTATTGCAACACATTCAAAGCCTGTATCTGTTTTAGTCATAGGAACAATAGGTGATACAACAACACAGTTATCGTTGATTTGTGGTAATAATTCTGAACAAATTGAATCAATATTTTCATATGGAATTGATAAGACTAAAACATCTGATTCTTTAGCAACTGAAGCATTATCTGTTCCGGTAATATTGCCATTAATTTCTCTATATGCTTCTTTTGCTAATTGTGTATATTCTTGAGCTGATGTACTTGCACGTTCTGCATCTCTTGAACCAATCACAACATTATGATCTTTACACCATCTAAT
>Ga0315326_10000023_pt1 | contig 57556 bp, 56 predicted proteins | sample M180m32315metaG_FD_203457 | JGI IMG/M metagenome (GOLD analysis project Ga0315326, IMG submission 203457) | Ammonia-oxidizing marine archaeal communities from Monterey Bay, California, United States - M1 80m 32315 | ecosystem: Environmental > Aquatic > Marine > Coastal | place: USA: California... | reverse complement strand
CTCTGTTTGCTTGTACTACGGCTTCGATCTTGTCAGGTGCGGTTATTGAGCGTATCCGTATGGCCTCGTTTGTAGTGCTAGCGGTAATCTTAGGTTCTGTAGTTTGGAACTTGGCAGCGTCTTGGGGTTGGCATCCTGCCGGTTGGTTGGTAACCGAGTGGGGTTATCATGACGCAGTAGCATCTGGTGTGGTACATACTATCTCTGGCTTCTTCGCTTTGGGTGTATTGATCAACCTTGGCCCACGTATCGGTAAATTCAACGCCGACGGTAGTGCTAACATCATCCGTGGCCATAGCTTGCCCATGACTATTACTGGCTTAATGTTGATCGTGGTCGGTTTCTTTGGCTTTATCGGCGCATGTGTACTGTATAACTACGGCACCAACGGCGGTTGGGTGAACATCTACGGTGGTCCAACGACGTTATCTGCGTATGCCTTTAACACACTAATGGCAATTGCCGGTGGTATTATCGGTTGTTACGCTTGTACCCGTGATCCTTTCTGGATGATGTCTGGTGCTTTGTGTGGTGTTATATCTGCTGCAGCTGGCCTTGACTTGTGGTATCCACCACTCGCCTTTGCTATCGCCTTTGCCGGTGGTTACTTAGGTCCTTGGGCAGCGAAACAACTCGAAAAGATGGGCATCGACGACGCAGTAGGCGCGGTTTCCGTACACGGCATTTGTGGTGTTTGGGGCTTATTGGCTGTAGGTATCTTCCTAGGTGGTTATCCAGGCTTTAGCTCTTGGGACGGCTTTGAGGTTCCTGCGATCAACATGATGGGTCAAGTGGTTGGTGCTGTCGTGATGATTGCGACTGGCTTTATTCCTGGCTACGTTCTGTCTTGGATCTTCAACAAGTTGGGTATTCTTCGCGCTGGTGACGGCGTACAACGTGACGGTATGGATCACGAGTTGGAAGGCATTGCTTACCCAGAAGAGATTCGCTCTCACTAAAGGCTATGTTTAAGCTAAGCTATGCCTATAGGGCTGATGGCTTAGCTTGAATCCCATAACAATAAGAGGATTGTATAATGATTAATTCATCACCAATTACCAGCTGGGAAGGTGCAGAAGCTATTTTCACCTTCGCCGACAGCCCAATGGGTATGGCGGTATGCTTTTGGGTTATGACAGCCATGCTTATAGTGCCACTCGTGGTGTCCTATAATGCAGAAGAAAATGCAGAGATCGAGCATCAGTAGTCGATGTCTCTGTGACTAGGCGCAAAGTCTAGACCTAAAAAAACCGCCTATTGGCGGTTTTTTTGTTTTAATTTAAAACCCTAGGGAGTTAAACCAAATGCGCAATAGCGTCACGCTCTTCTTCTAGTTCTTGGCGAGTCTTGTCGATGTAAGCTTGGCTAGCAGCATCAATAGCAAGACCTTGCACGATGCTGTATTCGCCATTCTGGCAAGTCACAGGGAAAGAGAACATGAGGTCTTTAGGAATGCCGTAGCTGCCATCACTAGGAATGCCCATGCTAGTCCAATCACCGTTTTCTGTGCCAGCAGCCCAGATGCGCATGTGGTCAATGGCGGCGTTGGCTGCAGAGGCCGCAGAAGAGGCACCACGAGCCTTAATGATAGACGCACCACGTTGGGCAATCACAGGAATAAAGTCGGTGTCGATCCAGTTTTGGTCTACTAGGTCCGTTGCCGCTTGGCCTTTAACAGTAGCGTTGGTGACGTCGGCATACATGGTGGCCGAGTGGTTGCCCCAAATACAAAGGTTCTTAACGTCGCTCACGCCAGCGTTAGTTTGGTTAGCCAGCTGAGTTAACGCGCGGTTGTGGTCTAAACGGGTCATGGCAGTAAACTGCAATGGGTTTAAATCGGGTGCGCTCTTCATGGCAATGTAAGCATTGGTATTGGCTGGGTTGCCAACTACAAGCACTTTAACGTCGCGGTTGGCGTTGTCGTTAATGGCCTTGCCTTGGGCAGTAAAGATGTTGGCGTTAGCTTCCAATAAGTCTTTACGCTCCATACCGGGCCCACGAGGACGTGCGCCTACAAGTAAACAATAGTGGGCATCATCAAAAGCCACTGCCGCGTCGTCGGTTGGCGTGATAGAGTTTACTAATGGGAAGGCACAATCTTCAATTTCCATAACTACGCCATTAAGGGCGCCAAGGGCTGGAGTAATTTCCAACAGCTTTAGGTTAATGGGCTGGTCGCTACCTAGCATCTCGCCTTTAGCGATGCGAAAAATAAGGGAATAAGAAATTTGACCGGCGGCACCGGTGATAACGACGTTTACTGGGCTCTTCATAAGATACTCCGTAGCGTGAACCCTTTGAGCGACAAAAACGAGGACAAAAGGCGTAGAAATAGACCAAATGTCGCATTGATACGCGTCAAGGTCTTAAATGAAGCGGCATTATACCTAATAATGTTTAGATTCGGTATGCGACAAAGGCCTATTGCAGTTTATACAGACTATTTCGGGAGCAAAGAGATGCATTACGTAACAATTAACGGTGGTGGCTTAGGTGTTGTTATCAAGCATGACTTAATCGACCTACAAGCGGCGAGCACCAGCTTGGGGCTTGTATTGCCGTGTGCCGACATGTGGGCTTTGATTGACGCCGATAAGGAGGCGCAATTAGAGGTCGAAAATATGGCGCGTCAAGCGCACCAGGGGCGTATCGCTTGCAGTGAGTATGATCCATACAAAGTCACCTCAGCCCTGCCTTATTTGCGTCGAAACGTATTTTGTATTGGTAAAAACTACGCCGATCATGCGGCTGAAATCGCCGATAAAATGGGTATTAGTGCCGATCTGCCTCAATGCCCTATTGTGTTTAGCAAGGCCACTAATACGCTTCTAGGCCCATTGGACACCATTCCTTTACATGAGGGGGTGACCCGAAAAATCGATTACGAAGGTGAGTTGGCACTGGTGATTGGCACAGCGGGGATTAACATAGCTAAGCAGGATGCGTGGAACCATGTGTTTGGCTACGTTTGTTACAACGACGTGTCGGCAAGGGACCTGCAAAAACGCCATGGCCAATGGCACCTGGGTAAAAGTCTTGACGGCTTTGGGCCCATGGGTCCTGCCATTACACCCACCTACGGCCAAGCGTTAAGCGACGATACGCGACTCACGTGCAAGGTCAATGGCGAAGTGAGACAAGACGCCAGTTTGGCGCAGATGATTTTTGACATACCGACGTTAATAGCAACATTATCGGCAGGTATTAGCCTAGAGGTGGGTGATGTCATAGCCACAGGTACACCGGCAGGTGTTGGTATGGGGTTCACCCCCATGCGCTTTTTGGAGCCGGGGGATGAAGTGGAAGTGGCCATCGATGGCACACTTCCACTCACTAACAGGCTGGCAAACGCCTAGGCGTCATTTTCGCTAGTGCCCAAGTAGCACTCGAGAGAGTCGTCCAGCGCATCCTTCCATGGGGTATGGTGCGGCGGTGCCGTTTTACCCGTTAACGCCGACTTGTAACCATGGTTACGGAAGGTCATGATGCCTAGTTTCTTGTGTTTCTTCCATTGGTAGAAGGCTTGGTTACAGTCTTCAAGGTCAATGGCTGGGTAATCGGTTTTGGCCATTAACTCCATGGTGTAGCGGCCTTGGAAGGCAATGGCCGCGTAGTCGTCTGCACAAGCATCTTCTTGCGCGCGCCAATCGTCGATATCCGCCTGCATTTCCGGTTGAGTAGGTAATGCCACTCGTCCCATCACCACATCTCTTGCATACCATGCTTGCGCATCAAACATGTTAAAGGTGTACCACTGGTCCTGCATGCCTAAATAAAGCAGCTTGGGATTATGCTGCCATACCACGCCATTGTAGAGGTCTACGGGATAGAGGCGGTTGTTGGTTTTGAGTTTGAGAGACTCGTCCATAAATGGAAAGTGATGAATATAACCGGTACAGAGAATAATGGCGTCTACTGTTTTGCTGGTGCCATCGATAAAGTAAGCCGTGTCTTCGTCGACTCGCTCTAGGGCCGGTACTTCTTGCCAGTTATCGGGCCAGTCGTAACCCATGGGTGCGGTGCGGTGCGCCACGGTAATGGTTTTGGCGCCATACTTCCAGCACTGCGAGCCAATGTCTTCGGCGGAATAAGAGGTGCCTAAAATGAGCACATCTTTGTTTTTAAACTCCAATGCATCGCGGAAATCGTGGGCATGCATAATACGGCCACCAAAGTGGTTAAAGCCAGGATATTCAGGCACATTAGGTGTAGAGAAGTGACCGCTAGACACGATTACATAATCAAATTCTTCCTGATACTGTTTGTTGTTGGGCAGGTCTTCAGCGGTGACCGTAAAGGTGTCGCTAGCCTCGTTGTAAGAGACGTTACGAATGACATTAGAAAAACGAATGTATTTACGTACATCGGCCTTTTTAACTCGACCTTCGATGTAATCAAACAACACGGCTCGGGGTGGAAAAGACGCAATTTCGCGGCCAAAATGCTCGTCAAACGAGTAGTCTGCAAACTCCAGGCCTTCCTTAGGGCCGTTTGACCAAAGGTAACGGTACATGCTGCCATGTACGGGCTCGCCATACTGATCCACACCGGTGCGCCAAGTGTAGTTCCATAAACCACCCCAGTTATCTTGCTTTTCAAAACACACAATTTCTGGGATATCCGCACCCTTTGCTTGGGCCGATTGGAACGCTCGTAGTTGGGCTAAGCCGCTAGGGCCGGCACCGATAATGGCAACACGTTGTTTACTCATAACACACCTTTTTTATTGATCTATAGCAACTGAATTAGTTGATTGATTACAGGCTAGCGCAGATGCTGGGGCTTGAGTATTGTGGAATACCCGTAGTGCGCGGGGCGGAAATGCTTCACTAAGGCAGAGACTTGAGGAAGGTTTTAACCAGTTCCGGTAGAGTGTTTACAGCTAACTTAGTCATCACGTTTGAGCGATGAACTTCTACTGTGCGTTGGCTGATGTTGAGGTTAGCGGCGATGACTTTGTTGGCCAACCCGTCGACGACCAACTCCGCCACCTGGCGCTCCCTCGGGGTAAGGCTGGTCAAGAGCTGAGTTTGGTTTACGCGGGACTGATCTAAGGTAAAGGCGTGCTCAACCAAGCGTAACAGCTGTTGCTCGTCCACGGGTTTACGTAAATAATCTAACGCCCCATGACGCATCGCCTCCACTGCCATAGGGACAGTGCCGTGGCCGGTAATAAACACCAGTGGCAAGACACACTCTAAGTGATTGAGGTGCGACTGCAGTTCTAGGCCATTCATGCCGGGCATCCGAATGTCGGCAATGATGCAGCCTTGTAAGTCGTTTGAATAGTGGTCAATAAAGTCTTCGGCGTGCTCAAAGCAACGGCAATGATAACCGTTGCAGGAGAGCCATAAACTCATGGCGTCGCGCACGGCAGCGTCGTCATCGACGATCAATACCTGGGGTTCAGGTGGCCGCTGGATACCCATCAGGCGTGCTTGCTCGGTAGCGCCAAATTGAAGCTGAATTCTGCGCCATTTGGGCGCAGGTTAGAATAATTTAAGCGGCCTCCGTGAGCTTCGATAATGGCTTTGCCAATGGTTAGGCCTAAACCCATACCCGCGGCTTTATCGGTGTGCTTATTAGACGCAAAAGCTAAAAATAGCTTATCGGCCATGGCGGTCTCAATGCCAGTGCCCTGGTCTCTAACGTGTATCCATAGCTGTTCATCGACCACCTTGGCAGCGAGTACAATGGCGCTGCCTGCGCTACACAGGTTGACTTGCATGGCCTGCATGCCATTACGCAGCAAATTTAAAATTACCTGCTGAATTTGGATGGGATCACAGCTAATGCTGGGCAGCTCATGGGGCAACTGTAGTTCAATGGTATAGCTGTGAACTTGCGCCTCAATCTCAGCCAAGTCTTTGATTTCTTTAAGGAGGTTGATTGGGTCGATGTGATCTTGCTGATGGCTACTCTGATAACTCATGGCTTGCATGCGCTCAATCACCGCCCCTGCCCGCAATGACTGTTGAGCCAGCTTCTCGAGCACTTCTTGTAACTGCTTTTGATTACCCTGTTGCGCTAACAGCTGGGCCGACTTACTGTACATGGCTATGGCGGTGAGGGGCTGGTTAATCTCATGGGCAATAGCGGCGGTCATTTCGCCCAAGGTATTTAGCCGCTCCACATGGGCCAGCTGTGCCCGTTGATCGCTGACAGTACGTTGGGCGTCACGAAGGCTGGTGATGTCGGTGATAAAGCCCTCAAGCACGGCCGTGCCATCGTCTAGCCAGTCTACGACGCGGCCCCGTTCCCACACCCATTTATGTGGGCCTGTGCGGGGTACAATGCGGTACTCCACTTCAAATGGTTGGCCCTTACGGGCCGCGGATTTCACCTGTCGATCCACTTCTGCGACATCATGACGGTGGGTGAAATCGCCCCACAACACTTGCTGAGTTTCTAATTGCTGGCTGGTATAGCCACACAACGCTTCGCAGCCTTCGCTGACAAAACTCATGGGCCAGTGGTCTAAGTTAACACAGCGGTAGGCCATGCCCGGTAAGTTTTTAAACAGGGTTTGCAGGCCGTCCTGGGCATCGTCGCTGGTGTTGGTGAGTTGTGTCATGGGGGCCATTGTAAATTTGCAGAGGGTTTGGCGTCTAGGTCTGCCGTGACTATGCGAGACAAATTTTCACGCAGCCATTGATTGGCCTGATCTTGATCGGCGCTTTTATGCCAATAGAGGTGCAACTCCAGTTGTTCCAACTCAAACGGTAGCTCCAGTATCTTAGCATCATATTGCTGGGCTAGGCGCAGGGGTACGGTTAAGGCCAAATCGGTTCTCATGGCCACTAATGGCGCCACCATATAATGCTGTACACGTAATTGAATGTTGCGAGTCATACCCATGGCATTGAGGGCTAGGTCCGTATGACCTCTGCCCTTTTTACGGCTGGAGATATGAATATGCCCCAAGCCTAAATAGCGCTCTATAGTGAGGGGGTCGTTAGCGCAAGGGTGGCGTCTACGTAACATACACACATATCGATCCTTAATCAGAGGGCGATGATACAGCTGAGAGTCATTAATTATAGGCGCTTCGATGGCTAGGTCTAGGGTGCCTGCGGTGAGCTCTTGGGGGACCTCTTGGCGGTTTGAATAGTAGCTTGCAAGCTGGATGTTGGGTGCAACCTGCTGTAGTTGTTGTTGTAAGGAGGGCAATATTAGGGCTTCGGGTAAGTCGTTCATGCTGACTCGAAAGGCTTTTTGGGCCGTAGCAGGTTGGAATTGGTCGCCTTCTTGGACACTGGTATTTAGTAGCCGTAGGGCTTCGCGCACGTGCACGATAATATTGTCGGCCACGGGTGTTGGCACCATCGCTTGAGGGGTCCGCACAAACAGTGGGTTGTTAAAGGTTTTGCGCAGCCTAGCTAAGGCATTGCTCACGGCGGGTTGGGTAATACACAGCACCTGCGCCGCACGAGTCAAATTACGTTCGGTGTAAATGGCATCAAACACGATAAACAAATTCAAATCGACTTTGTTCAAGCGCATGGTAAATTCTCAAAGGTCCGATATTCAGCTTGTGAATAGGCTACCATTTCTATAATAAATTTCCAATATGTCTCAGGGTTCGATAGGCTGATGTCATTAGGTCCCTGGAATAAACACATGGCAGAACTTTTTTTGGTAAGGCACGGGCAGGCTAGTTTTGGCGCCGATGACTACGATCAGCTGTCTGGTTTGGGCGAGCAGCAGTCCTTTTGGCTGGGTCAGTATTTTGCCGAGCGCCATATCGAATTTGATAAAATTATTATTGGCACTCAACTGCGGCATCAACAAACGGCTCAGCACCTGTGTCGTGGTTTGGGTCAGGAGCAGATTTTCGATCAGCATGCCGGCCTTAATGAGTACGACTTTTATGCCATCACTGAGGCCATGGAGCGCCAATATCCACAGCATATGTCGCACGCTAAGGGTGATAAGAGGTCTTATTACAAGGCCTTAAAACAGGCGCTAGAGCTGTGGTCAAGGGATCAACTGGATGGGGTGCCGGAGACGTGGAAGGCGTTTATGGCAAGGGTGGCAGACGCTCAGCAGTTTATTCAACAATCAAATGCCAAGCGGGTTTTGGTTGTGAGTTCTGGAGGGCCCATCGCTGCCCTAACACATCAAGTGCTTGAATGCCCTACGGCCACGGCCATTGAACTCAATATGCAAATTCGCAATACCAGCGTGTGTCATTACTTCTTCAACCGTGAGTCGATACGGCTCGCCAGCTTTAATAACATATCGCACCTAGATCAGCCAGGTCGAACAGACGCAATTACCTATGGGTGAATTATGAACACTAACAAACACCATTTTGACCTGACTAGGTTGGTGCCTTATCTAGAGTCACAGGTGACAGGTTTTAGCGGGCCTGTAACGGTGAAAAAATTTGCCGACGGCCAATCAAACCCCACTTATTTGTTAACCGCAGCCAGTGGCGACTATGTATTACGGGCCAAACCCCCCGGGCAGTTATTAAAATCAGCCCATGCCGTTGATCGCGAGTACCAAGTGCAACAAGCCTTGGCCACAACGGCTGTGCCAGTAGCACGGGTGTTTCACCTGTGTGAAGACGACACCGTGATTGGCTCTATGTTTTACATCATGGATTTTGTACCGGGGCGAATCTTTTGGGACGCGGCGCTACCGACACTAACGGCCTATGAACGTGGATCATTGTTTGATGAGCTAATTAGTGTGTTGGCGCAAATGCACAATATAATAGTTGATGAGGTGGGTTTGCAGGACTATGGCCGCCCCAGTGGTTATTTTGAGCGTCAATTGGCGCTCTGGATTAAGCAATACCGTGCCGCAGAAACCCAGCACATTGAGTCTATGGACACATTGATAAACTGGTTATCAAACAATTTCCCCGCAGATGATGGCCAGGTGAGCTTGATTCATGGTGATTACCGGCTTGACAATGTCATATTCCAGCCAGAGGGTACCAAGGCCTTGGCGGTGTTGGACTGGGAGTTGTCTACGCTAGGCCATCCATTAGCCGATTTAGCCTATTTTTGTATGTGTTTACGGCTGCCGCCCGATGGCCTAATTAAAGGTTTGGCCGGTTTGGATCGCGCTCAACTAGGCATACCATCGGAGGCCGACATCGTTGCACATTATTGCCAACTTAGGCACTTGCAAGGCATTGACCATTGGCATTTTTATTTGGCCTTCAGCTTCTTTCGTTTGGCCGCCATTTGCCAAGGGGTGATGAAGCGCGCACTGGACGGCAACGCGTCTAGTGGCAGGGCTGCCGAAGTTGGAAAATTAACCGCGCCTTTAGCCACTATGGCAGTCGAGCTTATTGCTGATGCCACCACTATAGAACCAAGGAACCCATGATGGATTTTACTTACTCGCCAAAGGTAGAAGCGCTGTGCCAACAGCTCAAGAGTTTTATGGACGACCATATTGTGCCGCGCATAGGCCAATGGCACAAGGAAGTGAACGCTGGTGTTTACCCCGTGAGTTTTATGGAAGACCTAAAGGCGCGGGCAAAAACAGAAGGGTTGTGGAACTTGTTTCTACCTCACCTTAGCGCGGGTGAGCCAGGTACCGGCTTGTCGAATTTGGAGTATGCGCCCTTAGCCGAAATTATGGGCAGTATCAGTTGGGCCGCGGAAGTGTTTAATTGTAATGCCCCCGACACCGGCAACATGGAGCTACTACACATGTGTGCCACAGCACCGCAGCGTAAACAGTGGCTAGAGCCATTGCTTAACGGCAGTATGCGCTCGGCCTTTGCCATGACAGAGCCTGACGTGGCTTCCTCGGATGCCACCAATATTCAAACCTCCATTACCCGAGACGGCGACGATTATGTGATCAACGGTCGCAAATGGTTTATTACCAATGCAGCACATCCAAATTGCAAAATATTGATCCTGATGGGTAAAACCGACCCCACGGCTGACACACATCACCAGCAAAGTATGATTTTAGTGCCTATAGATACTGCAGGTGTAGAGGTGGTGCGCAACATCAATATTATGAATCATCACTCCCCAGAGGGGCATTGCGAAATTGTATTGAGTAACGTGCGTGTCCCTGCCAGCAACTTATTAGGCGAAGAAGGCAGCGGCTTTGCCTTAGCTCAGGCCCGTTTGGGGCCCGGGCGAATTCATCATTGTATGCGCTCCATTGGTGCCGCTGAATTGGCTTTAGCCATGATGACCGAGCGCGCGCAACAACGACAAGCCTTTGGGAAATACCTGTATGAGCAAGGCGCCGTGTCTGACGGTATCGCCCGCTCTCGCATGGAAATTGAGCAGGCCCGATTGTTAGTGCTTAAAACGGCGTGGATGATTGATGAGGTCGGCGCTAAAGCCGCCCGTAAAGAAATCGCCATGATTAAGGCGCTAGTGCCTATGCTCCACACCACGGTGACCGACCGCGCCATGCAAGTGTTTGGAGCAATGGGTATCAGCCCAGATACGCCGCTGGCCGATCATTGGACTTGGGGCCGGGCGCTACGCTTCGCCGACGGCCCAGACGAAGTACACCTGCGCGCCATAGCGCGTATGGAAATTAAACAAGTACAGGCTCAATTTGGCCCCATGGCGGCCTACCTCACGCCACCTAAACGAGCATAATCTGCACACCCAAATAGGAGTAATACTATGGCTATAAATCACTTAAGCCTAACGGGAAAAATTGCACTCATCACCGGCGCCTCCAGCGGCCTAGGCAAACAATTTGCCTTGTCGATGGCAGAAGCGGGTGCCACCGTGGTGATTGCCGCACGGCGCATGGAGCGTTTACAGGCATTGGCTGCAGACATAGAAAACAAGGGTGGCCGAGCGATGCCGGTGGCCCTAGACGTTACCGACAATAACAACATTGAGGCCGTGTTAGACGCGGTTGAGAGCCAGTTAGGTTGCGTGGATGTGCTGGTTAACAACGCCGGTATTGGCAATACGCAACCCTTTTTGGAGATGAGTGAGGAGTCGTGGGACGAGATGATGGATACCAACCTAAAATCAGTCTGGCGACTGTCACAAGCCTTTTCTAAGCGCTTGGTTAAAGCAGAGAAGTCGGGCAGTATAATCAATATCGCTTCTATTCTTGGCCTTAGGGGCGCAGCGCAAATGTGCCACTATGCAACGGCCAAGGCCGGTGTTGTGCACCTGACCAAGGTATTGGCGCTGGAATTGGCGCGTCACCAGATACGTGTCAACGCCATTGCGCCGGGTTACTTCTGCACAGAAATGAATGAAGACGTGCTGGCAACGGAAAAAGGCCAAGCTTACGTAGTTCAAAAGGTGCCTATGCGGCGCTTAGGGCAAACCCATGAACTGGTAGGCCCGATGTTGCTATTAGCCAGTGACGCAGGTTCTTTTATGACCGGCGCGGTGATCCCTGTGGACGGCGGGCATGTGATTAATTCCTTGTAGTAGTGCCTAGTATTTGTCTCAATCACTGCTAAGCTTTAGGTTATACCTAATGGATTAGGAGCATGGATGCGATGGCGATTACACAATGGCCCGCTGCCGAAAGGCCGAGGGAGAGGCTACTTAAATATGGCCCCAAAAACCTCACAGATGCGGAGCTGGTGGCCATTTTTTTACGTACCGGCTGTATTGGTTTGTCGGCGGTGGATGTAGCGCGGCAATTGCTCAGTCGCTTTGGCGGCTTGCATCAACTGCTCGACGCCAATATGGAACAATTCTGCCAGCAGCAAGGCATCGGGCCCGCCAAGTACGTTCAGTTGCAAGCGGTGCGCGAGTTGGGTTTGAGGCTACAGCAGCAAGAACTCGAAACCTTAACCAGCCTAAATACCAGCACCAAAGTGAGCACTTACTTACAGTGCAATATTGGCCACTACCAGCGGGAAGTGTTTTGTGTCCTATTGTTAGACAATCAACATCGTTTGTTAGAGCTGGTGGAGTTGTTTCAAGGGACCATCGATAGCGCCAGCGTGCACCCGCGAGAGGTGGTCAAGCTGGCACTTGCCAAAAACGCCGCCGCGGTGATACTGGCCCACAACCACCCTTCCGGCGTGGCCGAACCCAGTGCCAGCGACCGCCTCATCACACAAGCCTTGGTCGATGCCCTCGCCTTAGTTGATATTCGCATCTTGGACCATGTGGTAGTGGGTCGCAACGAATGGGTGTCTTTTGCCGATCGAGGGTTTATGTGAGTCCTACCCTTCTTTTTGGCCTGTATTGTCTGCCATTGCGTCTTAGATAAGCCTAATCACCTTGCTTGTGGTTGTTTAATCTGCTAAAGTCCGGCCTCCATATTTCCACCTCCAGAACTTAGGTGTGGATATGGCCGGTACGGATAATGGCCCACTGGAGGGCTGCTCCGCCTGAGAACTGAGCACAATGCTTAATTCAACACTAAAATAGAGGAAGTTAAAATGTCCAGAGTATGTATGGTTACCGGAAAGCGCCCTGTCGCTGGTAACAATGTGTCACACGCACACAACAAAACACGTCGTCGTTTTTTACCAAACTTGCATTGGCATCGTTTTTGGGTAGAAAGCGAAAACAAATTCGTTCGCCTTCGTGTATCTTCAAAAGGTATGCGTATCATCGACAAGAAAGGTATTGATACTGTACTTGTTGACGTTCGTGCCAACGGCACTAAGGTTTAAGGAGAAGACTCATGCGCGATAAAATTAAGCTGGTTTCCAGCGCCGGTACTGGTCACTTCTACACCACTACAAAGAACAAGCGTACCATGCCTGACAAAATGGAAATGAAGAAGTACGATCCACGCGTCCGTAAGCATGTAATGTACAAAGAAGCTAAGATCAAGTAATTGATTTTGTTTTAAAAAACCGGCCTCTAGCAATAGACGCCGGTTTTTTTATGATTGTAAAAAAGCAGATACCATGGCGTTGAATAACGTTGGTTTTTCTAAATGCGCCGCGTGGCCACATTGGGGAAGAACAGCCAACTGGCTTGACTGAATTTGCTGCCACAATTGCTCTATTTGACGCCAAGTGTAAGTGGCGTCTGAATCGCCCCATATTATCAAGCTGGACTGGTTTATGTGAGCTAGCTGGTGAACTCCTGACCATGCTTCCATCGCAGTTAGCCCTGCCAATATGGCTTGTAATGAGCCCACTGCTGCGAGCTCAGCACATTTTGAGTACCCCGGAGACTTAGCGCCCGCTAGAAACCAATTGCTAGCAATGCGTTGACTGGTCGCATATGCGCCTTCAACTTCAGCTTTTCGAATGGATTCGGCGATGGGCTCAAAGCGGCCAGGCAAACTGCCAATGGCCCCAGTCGCATAAAGCACCAGTTTATTTATGCGTTCTGGTGCTTGCTTTACCATGGCTTGTACGATCATTCCACCCATTGAGTGGCCCAACAGGTGGAAAGTTTGTATTCCCATGCCAGACAGCTCAACTAATACTGCCTCCGCGAAGTCTTCAATACGTGTGGGCGCAGGTATGTTGTGCTTTAGGCCATAGCCTGGTAGATCGATGGCAACAATATGATATTCAGATTGCCATTCTTGTAGCTGCTGGCTCCATTGAGCACTACCCCCCAAAAAGCCATGCACTAAGACTAGGCAGGGCTTAAGAGATTTCATTATTTACGCTCTCCTTGAACAATACGGTCTAAAATCATGGCGCAGAAAAGGATGGCAAAACCTGCCAGGATGCCTTGACCGACGTTGGCGTACTGTAACGCCTCTAGAACATCCTCACCAAGGCCTTTAGCGCCGATAAGGGATGCGACCACAACCATGGCCAAGCTTAGCATTATTGTTTGGTTAATTCCCGCTCGAATGGAAGGGCTTGCAAGAGGCAGGTCAACTCGGGAAAGCAGGTACCATTTGCTGCCACCAAATGCGATTGCTGCTTCTCGCACGTGTTCAGGTACACCACGTAAACCTAATACCGTCAGCCTTACGACTGGTGTGCCACCAAAGATCATGGTGGTGACTACTGCAGCTGGTTTGCCGGTGCCAAAGAAGGCAATCACCGGTATCATAAAAACAAAAGCGGGCATGGTTTGCATAAAGTCCATTATGGGCCGGATAAAGGCATAAAAGCGCTCTCGTCTGGCGCAGTACATGCCTAAAGGTATACCTATGATAATGGAAAGGCACGCGGCGGTTCCTAATAATGCAAGCGTGGTCATTGCTTTTTCCCAAAAACCCAGCAGCCCCATATAACCAAGAAAGGCTATACCATAAATAGCGGCAGTTGGCCCCGCAGATAACCAGGTTAATAGTGCGATGAATGCGCCTACTACCAACCACGGCGTTTGTACAAAGATCAATTCCAAACCGTCTAGCAATAAGCGAATACACAGAGCAATAAAATCAAAAAACACTTCACCATGAGACACAGAAAAACTAAAAAATTGCTCTACCCAATCGATGGCTGTAAGTCGGATTTCTGGTTGTGTTGGAAATTCGCTTAGCACGGCGATACTGTTGGGGAAACTATAGTGCACGACTGTCGCAAAAGTAATTGTGAACACGAACAATATAGCGGTGGTGACACGAGCCAATGGTAGACCTGCTGCTAATCCGGAGTCGGACAACCATTCAGAAAAACGCTTTTCTAAGGCGCTATTGGCAATCACAGATTGTGTGTACTTGGTTAACAGCATGAGCAATACGCCGCCTACGACGATCCACAAGCCCGTTTGTTCTAAGGCCTGTGCTTCTAATCGAATGCCACCTATGGCGTTCTCTAATGAAGCTACGGTGCGTTTATAGACATCAATTTTATCCGATTGGCTTTCGATAGCGGAGGCTAATTGCTGGCGACGAAGATCTAACGTGCCCTCAATTTGGCCAATTCGAACCCATGCATCAGAGGCTAAATCGCCAAACATGCCACGTACGATCTGCACCCAAGCGAAGGTCTCAATGAGTAAAAAGGTAAGCGCCCATTGCCATAATCCACGGGCGGCAAACCATATGGGACCTAATATGCCTGCGGCTAAATTAAAGGTCCAGGCAAAGCCTGATTGAGCGCCAATTTTTGCAAATTGGTTTTGGTAGTAGGGTACCTGAGTGGCGACAAACTGACTAATGGCTTGATCTTTGGTGTTATGGTTGGCCATTATAACTCTCCTCCATCTAATACGGCTTGTAGGATTAGTTGTCGATTAATTACACCAATTTCTACAGCGTTATGGGTCACAACGATCTGGTCGTGGTCGATGGCAAGTTGCATCACTTTGTTTAATGGCATTTCATCATCAATCCGGGGTGCATTGGCAACTATTGGTCCTTGTGCTGCCGTATAGGCTTCTATAGGTTGTGCCAAGGCGCTGGCGCGGATTACTTTGAGATGAGATATACCAGCTACAAACTCAGCTACGTAGTCATCAACCGGCCGTAATACGATGTCTTCGGCGGTGCCGATTTGCACCACCTCACCATCGCGCATAATGGCAATACGGTCACCAATTCGCACCGCTTCATCAAGGTCATGGGTAATAAAAATGGTGGTTTTGTTGAGACTAGCCGATAGCTCAATAAACTCATCTTGTAATTGCCTCCGAATGAGAGGGTCCAACGCACTAAACGGTTCGTCCATCAATAACACGTCTGGGTCGGCCGCAAGAGCTCTCGCAAGTCCGACACGCTGCTGCATACCACCAGATAGTTCGTGGGCAAACTTGTTGCCCCATGCACTAAGGTCAACAATATTAAGTATTTCTGCGGCTTTTTCTAGCCTTTCATTCTTATTTATTTTGCGAATTTCTAGGGGCATCGCGACGTTATCAAGCACTGAGCGGTGCGGCATCAATGCGAAATTTTGAAACACCATGCCAATCTGGCGATTACGAAACTCTTGTAGTTGTTTTGCCTCTAGGGCCATAACATCAGTGCCTTGGATACGGATACTTCCTGCCGTGGGTTCTAGCAATCGATTAAAATGGCGTACCAGGGTTGATTTGCCGCTACCAGAAAGACCCATAATGCAAAATATCTCCCCTTTTTTGATGTTAAAACTAACATCAGCCACTCCAACCACCGCGTTATATTGCGTCAACACTTGAGCTTTGGACAATCCTTTTTCACGAATGGCCTTCAATGCTGCTTCAGCGTTGTCGCCAAAAATTTTCCAAACGTTAGAAACTTCAACAACTGTTGCTGGTGGTGTATTTACTGCAGAGGGTGTCATTGGGGGGTTACCTTTTATGGCCTAAGGGGAAAGTGGTTGTTGCCTAGCATAAACAAAGATGGCGCATGACTCTATGCAAGAGACAGCGCCATCGTTACAAGAGCGTATAGTCAACTATAGGCCGAGCCAAGCATCGACACGCTCTGGGTTATTGGCTATCCATTCGCTTGCAACATCTGCTGGTTTACGACCCTTACCAGAGACTTCATAAGCAAAACCACTGACGTCATCGGCAGTCAACGAGAAACGCTCAAAGAATTCTACAATAGCGGGGGAGCGACCTTCTAAAGAATTCGACCAAGCAATTTGAACCTGTTTCAAAGCATCTTTGGTAGCAACCTTAGAGTCTGTGTACCAGTCAGGGGAGTCGGACGGTTGCACCATAGTGTATTTGGCGACATCAAACTTAGGTTCAGTCAGCATGCGTACGTCAAACATATACCAAATAGCATGGGGTTTGTAACAATAAAAGGCATACCCTTCCTGTTTAGCGATTGAGTCTTTTACGCGGGCTGTTTTCACGCTTTCTTCAGCTCGGATAGGGTCAATAAAAGGCAGCAGGCCATAATCCCTAGTTTTGACTTCATTTACGTTAGCAGAGGCCCAGCCTGGGGCACCGATCCACATTTCGCCCTTGCCATTGCCATCGCTGTCCATTTTGGATGCAACATCAGGACGACCTAGGTCGGCTATATCTGTGACATTGTTGGCACTACCAAATTGTTCAGATACACAGAACCCCTGGTTTCCTTCATATGCATTCGAGCCTAAGGTGACAGACTTATTGCCATCCACATATTTGTTTGTGAAGCTTTGCTGGTTAGGTAGCCAAACATCGGGGTGTACATCAATATCACCTTTGCCTTGGTCCATGGCTTGGAATATGGTCGCGTTATTGCCGGGCACCAAATTGGCTTCGCCACCGATTCGCTCTACAACCACAGCTTGCAATAATGCAGCTATGGCTTGAGCACCGGTCCAGCTAGGGGCTCCAATGTTAACTTTTTCTGAACTAAGGGCTTGGGCCGATGCCAAACTTAAGGCCGAAGCGCAGGCTATATTTATTATTGCTTTTTTCATTTTCGTCTCCTTAGGTGACGGTTTATTCAGGTGGTGCCACAAGCTGGCACCTAGCTAATACATTTAACTCACAATGACGTCTTCATAGGCGAATAACGCCGACGAACCACCAGTATGTAAAAACAATACCTTGTCTGTGGGCTTAAAGAAGTCGGCTCGTGCCATACCCAACATGCCGGCAAAACCCTTGCCAGAATAAACGGGATCTAGCAGCAAACCTTCGTATCTTGCAGCGATGGTGATCGCTTCAAGTGTAGAATTAGCAGGGATGCCGTAGCCACCGCCTACATACCCATCATCAACTTTTATCTTAGATACGGGGATTTCATCATCTACACCTAGTTTGGTTAGGGTGCGTTGGCACAAACTATGAACGGCATTAATTTGTTTATCTCTTGGTTGTCGCACACTAACGCCTAAAACGGAACCTTGGTAACCTAATTGGTGCAGTCCTGCGACCAAGCCAGCCTGGGTGCCTGTGCTGCCTGTTGCCAGCACTATCCAATCGAAGTCCAGTGCCATGGTAGCCATTTGGTGAACCAACTCTTGAGCACATGAAACGTAACCTAGTGCGCCTATTTCATTGGAGCCCCCGCCGGGAATAAAATAAGGTTTTGCGCCTGTGGCCTCTAGTTCTTTACATGTAGCTTGAGCTTCTGCGTTCATGTCCAAACCCGGGCCACGAAACTCTAATTGGGTGCCAAACAGACGATCTAACAGTACATTGCCCGTAGATTCGTAAGAGCAGGCCGTATCGGCAATGCGCCGTTCTAGCAATGCATGGCTTGCTAAGTTATAACGACATGCCGCCGCAGCTGTCTGGCGAACATGATTAGATTGCACTGCTCCTTGGGTGACCAAAGTATCCGCATTTTTACTAACAGCATCGCCCACCAAAAACTCCAATTTACGAGTTTTATTTCCGCCTCCGGCAAGCCCAGTGCAGTCATCGCGCTTAATATAAAATTGAGCGCTACCTAAATGCTCGCTGAGCCTGATCATAGGCTCTATCGGAGTCGGCTGATGGCAAATATCGACTCGTGGAAAACGTGAAAGGCCAAGGGTATCTGGACCGGTGATGGGTGAAATTGAAGAATTCATAAAGGCTCGCTAATGTCGGGTGATGCCCAACACCCTACTCCCTAATTATAAAATCAGGCCAATGTTATTTTTCTATTGCATAATGCAAAATTTGCATTATTATTGATATTTATGAATATATTATGGTTTAAAGATTTCGAAAATTTGTCGAAGACACAGAATTTTTCTCAAGCGGCGATGTTAGGTAACATTAGTCAGCCTGCGTTAAGTCGCCGTATCAAGGCCTTGGAAGCTTGGGTGGGAGCGGACTTAGTCGACCGATCTTGCCACCCAGTACAAGTGACGGATGCAGGAAGGCAAATGTTGGAAGCTGCTCTGCAAGCGATCGAGCGATTAGAAACTGAGCGCGGCCATGTGCAGCAAATGTTGTCTCAGCCAGACAAATACCTTGTTACTTTTGCCGCACAGCACTCCATTGGTTGGCGTTTTTACCCTAATTGGTTACAAGCGTTTGAGAATGGTTTTGGCCCTATTATGTCGCGCTTGCGAGCGGATAATTTACTCAACTGTCTTGAGGATTTGGACAAAGGCCATGTGGATTTTGTGATTGCCTACGAAAGTGAGTACTGGACTCCTCGGCACCATCAATCTCAGCTCGAGTCTATTGTTATTGGCCATGACATGCTCATCCCTGTTTGTAAGGCTAGTGTTGAAGGAGGTGCCTTGTTTGACTTGGATGACGAATCCCATCCGCATTCGATACCCTATCTACAATTTGGGCCCACTGCGCCCATAGGTCGCCATCTAGAGCCCTTAATCAAACAGCGCAATATGCAAAGTCGTCTTAACGTAGTGTACGAAAATCCAATGGTAGGTGCCCTGAGAATTCGGGTGAGCAATGGTGATGGTGTAGCGTGGCTGCCCCGCAGCTTGGTGCAGCCAGATTTGGATTCGGGTGTACTTTCTCTGGCAGGAGGTGAACAATGGGCGGTCGAATTGGAAATTCGCCTGCACCGCATCGACGGATACTCAAACGCGTTAACGCGAGATATCTGGCAATTCCTTGCGTTGCGAGAAAAAATTCCACTATTGTCGTAAATGGATGTTACTTGTTGATCAATCGTGGCTCGGATTAACCAACGCTGTGAGCACATGATCTTCCCAACGACCAGCAATATTTAGGTAGGACTTGGCGTAGCCTTCTTTTTCAAACCCCAGCCGTTGCAACAGCGCTGCGCTACGAACATTGTTGACCATATAAGTCGCCATGACCCGGTGAATATTAAACTCATTAAACATATAAGCTAAACAGGGAGGCATAAACTCCTGCATTAGGCCTTGGCCTTGGCGCTGGGCATCAATGGAGTAGCCGACAAAACAGGCTTGCAGGGGGCCGCGGACAATTTGAGAAAAATCGATGCTGGCGATCATTTTTTGGTGGTGAGGGCAAAATACCCCGAGTTTCACTTGTTTATCGGCATGAAACTCACCTTCCGCTTCGAGGATACGATCCAGCATATAGCTGTGTTGGTAGAAATCAGCGCTGCGCACTGGCTCCCAGGGGGCAAAGTGAGTGCGATTACGGCTATAATAATCCGTAAGTTCGGTGACATCACCACTGCGGATAAGGCGAATAATGCCGTTGCGCGTGCTTAGGTCTGGTTTGATCGGCATGGGGCTGGCTCAGGTTGTTATTATTATGCGTTACAGCTAATTATAGTGCAGCTAAGGCTTCTTGTAGGCTTTTTACACCAATCACTTGCATGCCATTTAAGTCGTTAGATTTGCCCGTAGGCACATTGGCAATCGGTACGATGGCGCGCTTAAAGCCGTGCTTAGCGGCCTCGCGGATACGCTCTTGACCGCTGGGCACTGGACGTATTTCGCCAGACAAACCCACTTCTCCAAACACCACGAGGTTTTGGTCTAGGGCCTGGTCACGCAGACTAGATACAATGGCCAATAGCATGGCTAAATCGGCACCGGTTTCGGATACTCGCACACCGCCCACCACGTTAACAAATACGTCTTGATCACCGGTGTGTAAACCGCCATGGCGGTGTAAGACCGCCAGTAACATGGTTAGGCGGTTTTGGTCTAGGCCCACGGCCACACGCCTTGGATTATTCATGTGGCTATCGTCCACCAAGGCTTGTAACTCAACCAATAAAGGCCGCGTGCCTTCCCAGATGACCATCACCAAACTACCTGCCGCATTACCTTCGGCACGGGACAGAAAGATGGAACTGGGGTTTTTAACTTCTTTGAGGCCTTTTTCCATCATGGCAAATACGCCAAGCTCGTTAACTGCACCAAAGCGGTTTTTATGGCCACGCAAGGTGCGGTAGCGGCTGTCGTTATCACCTTCGAGCTGCAACGAACAATCAATCATGTGCTCCAGCACCTTAGGCCCGGCGATGCTGCCATCTTTGGTTACATGGCCGACCAATAACAACACGGCATTGGATTGTTTTGCATAACGAATGAGCGCAGCAGCAGATTCGCGCACTTGCGATACGCTGCCCGGTGCGGAGCTAATGTCGGCTAACTGCATCACCTGAATGGAATCAACCACAATCAACTTAGGCTGAAGCTGGGCGCAGGTGGCTAAAATAGCCTCGACGTCGGTTTCTGTGAGCATTTTAAGGTTGGTGGTGGGCAACTCTAAACGCTGCGCACGCAGCGCCACTTGCTGTAATGACTCTTCTCCGGTGACATACAGGGCGGGCATTTGTTGCGCCAAGCTACACATCAATTGTAATAACAAGGTACTTTTACCGGCACCGGGGTGGCCGCCAATTAAAATGGCAGAGCCAGCCACCAAGCCACCACCTAACACGCGATCGAGTTCGCCAATGCCGGTGCTAAAGCGTGGTACGGAGGCAATGTCAATATCGCTTAAATCTTGTAACTGTGCCGCTACACCGGCATAACCCTTGGTGGCACTGACCCGGGTGCTGGCACTGACGTGACCGCCGGTGGGCGCGATACGGATTTCCTGCAGGCTATTCCAGGTGCCACAATCGCCACACTGGCCTTGCCATTTGGCGTAATCTGAGCCGCACTCATTGCATACGTAGGCGGTCTTGGCTTTGGCCATGATTAAATCCTAAGTGAGTGGAAGGTTAAGCGTTTAACAGCAGGGCTGCGTCTTTAGCAAAATAGGTCAAAATGCCATCGGCACCGGCGCGTTTAAAGCCTAACAAAGACTCGAGCATGACACTGTCTTTGTCGAGCCAGCCATTTTGGAAAGCCGCCATGTGCATGGCATACTCGCCACTCACTTGGTAAGCAAAGGTGGGCACTTGTAGCTCGCGCTTAACGCGGCCCACAATGTCCAAATAAGGCATGCCGGGTTTAACCATCACCATGTCGGCACCTTCGGTAAGGTCTAGGGCCACTTCATGCAGCGCTTCGTCGCTGTTGGCAGGGTCCATTTGGTAGCCAAACTTATTGCTTTTGCCTAAGTTGCCAGCAGAGCCTACGGCGTCTCTAAACGGGCCATAATAAGCCGAGGCATATTTGGCGGCATAGGCCATAATGCGGGTATTGATATGGCCTGCCTGTTCAAGCGCGCAGCGAATATTACCAATACGGCCATCCATCATGTCGGAAGGCGCTACTACGTCGGCACCGGCTTGAGCGTGGGATAAGGCTTGTTGAATAAGGGTTTCTACGGTGATGTCGTTGAGCACGTAACCAGTGTTGTCAATAATGCCGTCTTGACCGTGGGTGGTAAAGGGGTCCAGAGCCACGTCGGTGATCACGCCAAGGTCTGGGCAGGCATCTTTGACGGCCTTAACGGCGCGCTGGGCTAAGCCGTTGGGGTTGTAGGCCTCTTCTGCCATGAGTGATTTGGCAGACAAGGGTGTGACCGGGAATAAGGCAATGGCCGGGATGCCCAGTTGCACCAATTGTTTGGCTTCGGCGACTAAAAGATCGATACTCAAGCGTTCCACACCGGGCATCGAGGCAACCGCTTCGCGCTCGTTAGTGCCTTCGATGACAAACATGGGGTAGATTAGGTCGTCGGTGGTGAGCTGGTTCTCACGCATCAAACGGCGCGAAAAGTCATTAAAACGCATGCGGCGCATACGGCTGTTAGGGAACTGACGATGGCTAGTTTGAAAGCTCATAGGTGCGCCTTGCTAAGTTATAGGGACATGGACTCAAGTCGGTCCTGTTGCTCTAGCCACTGTTCTTCACACACTTCGTGTTGTTCGCTGGCGTGGGCTTGTTGGGACAATAAGTCTCTTAGTGTGGCCTTATTATCGCTTTGATACAAGTTAGGTTGGGCCAATTCGGTTTCTAATAAGTCGAGCTTGGCCTGCCAGGTATCGATGTCTTTTTCTAGCTTAGCAATCGATTTTTTTAACGGGCTCAGTTGTTTGCGGTGTTCTGCCTGCTGGCGTTTGAGCTCTTTGCGTTCCAAGGTGGTGAGCAACTCGTTGTTGCCGGTCTGTGGTTTGGCCCGCTTGGCTTCAATTTTGTTTTTTGCTTGGGCTAACGCTAGGCTTTGCACTTGGGCTTGGTAATCCTGTAAATCACCTTCAAACTCTTTGACTTTACCGTTGGCCACTAACCAATACTGGTCTACCACTTGACGTAACAGGTGGCGATCGTGAGAGATGACGACCAGTGCGCCTTCGTATGCTTGCAAGGCCATGGTGAGGGCATGGCGTGCTTCCAGATCTAAGTGGTTGGTGGGTTCGTCTAGCAACAATAAATTGGGCTTTTGTAGGGCAATCATAGCCAAGGCCAAGCGCACCTTTTCGCCACCTGAGAAGTGTTTTACCGGCTCAAATACACGCTCACCTTGCCAGCCAAAACCGCCTAAGAAGTTACGTAACTCCTGTTCGCTGGCTTTAGGCTTAAGGCGTTGTAGGTGTAAGATGCCGTTCGCATCTAAATCCAAAGCTTCCAGCTGATGTTGGGCAAAATAACCAACCTTTAGATGTTCGCCTTGGGTGATACTGCCAGACAAGGGGTTAAGGTCGCCCACCAAGGTTTTGATAAGGCTCGATTTACCCGCACCATTGGGGCCAAGCAAGGCATAACGAGAGTCGTGTAACAGCGTCATGTTGGCGTGCAAAATGGGTTGTTCGTAGCCAATGCTAACTTGGTCTAAATCCAGCAAGGTGGAGCTGGTGCGCTCAAATTCAGGAAAACGGAAAGTAAACGGTGAGTCTGCATAAGCGGGCGCAATTTTTTCCATACGTTGTAGGGCTTTAACGCGGCCTTGGGCTTGTTTGGCTTTGCTGGCTTTGGCTTTAAAGCGGCGGATAAAGCTTTCGATGTGAGCAATTTCCGTTTGTTGTTTAGCGTACATCACTTGCTGCTGTGCCATGCGTTCCGCTTTTTGGCGCTCAAAGGCGGCGTAGTTGCCGCGATAAGAGGTGAGTTTTTTGTGATCTAAGTGCACAATCACGTCAACCACCTGGTCTAAAAAGTCACGGTCGTGGGATACCAGCAATAAGGTGCCTTGGTATTTTTGCAACCAAGACTCAAGCCACATGGTCGCGTCTAAGTCCAAGTGGTTGGTGGGTTCGTCTAACAGCAATAAATCAGACGGGCACATGAGTGCTTGGGCAAGGTTTAAACGCACGCGCCAACCGCCCGAAAAACTGCCTACAGGCTGCGACCAATCTTGCTCAGGAAATCCCAGCCCCTGCAACAGCTGTTGCGCGCGGTTAACTGCGGTATAACCGCCTGCGTGATCGTAATCGGCGTACACGTGGGCCAGTGCTTGCTCATCGTGGGCGGCTTCGGCCTTGGCAATGGCTGATTCGGCTTGACGTAGAGCCTGATCACCATCGAGCACGTGGTCTAAAGTGGTGCGTTTTACACCGCCTAGCTCTTGTGCCATGTGCGCCATACGCATGGTCGGCGGCCAAGTGAGTTGGCCAGAGTCCAGCTGAAGTTGGCCTAATAAAAGCTTAAATAAGCTGGTTTTACCGGCGCCATTACGCCCCACCAAACCATAGCGCTGGCCGGAGTGTAGGGTTAGGTCAGCGGCCTCGATGAGGGGCTGGCTGCCGCGTTGTAGAGTGATCTGGTCAAATTTAATCATGGCGGCGGATGATACCACAGGCAACCGCGGCCGTCGGAATAAACAAAGGTAAAGAAATGGAAATACTTTTGCTTCGTTAATAAGTCTTATATATGCTATGGCCCACGCTAAATAGAAGCAACGTTTGGCATTAACCCATTATTAAGGAAACCCCATGAAAACCATGATTAGTCGTTTGGCTGTTACCAGTGCTATTGGCCTAGCCGCAACCCCAGCCGCCGCTGAAATTGATTTAGACAATGCCGAACAAAAAGTGAGCTACAGCTTAGGCACTTTAGTGGCTGGCCAGCTGGCTAACGATTTTGATAACCTTAACTTAGAAGCGTTTGTAGAAGGTTTTAATGCCAGCTATTTAGGACAAAAAACGTTAGTTAATCAGCAAGAAGCAGTGTCTGCTGTACAGGCATACCAGCAAAAAGCAGCGTCTGCTAAGTTTGAGGGCGCACTGAATAACAGTGAAGCTTATTTGGCTGAAAATGCACAAAACGAAGGCGTTCAAGTCACCAAGACTGGCCTACAGTACCAAATTTTGGCTGAAGGCGACGGTGCAATGCCCGCAGCAACGGATACCGTGACAGTGCACTACCATGGCACCACTATGGACGGTCAAGTGTTTGATAGCTCTGTTGATCGTGGCGAACCAGCACAATTTCCGTTAAACGGCGTGATTGCAGGCTGGACCGAAGGCGTACAGTTAATGCGTGTAGGTTCTAAGTTCAAGTTCTTTATTCACCCAGACCTAGCGTACGGAACCCAAGGTGCTGGCCAGATGATTGGGCCTAACGATGCGCTTATATTTGAAGTTGAACTGATAAAAATTGGTCAGTAAGCTAGTTTTTTTAGCAGAAATGTTAAAATAAGTGAAAAAACAAGCAAAACTCAGAATTTTTCCTAGTCCCATGCGTGTATCTTACACGTGAAGGAGCGTTGTTAGCTTAGTAGCTTGCTATGTAGGCTGACAGGGAAGGACATGGAGTCTACAGGATGTACTCGCGTCTAGGATGGACGCCTCAAATTTGGTGGGATAACCATTAAAAAAGCCCAGTTAAAACTGGGCTTTTTTATGTCTGCTATTTAACGTCCGTTTATAGGAAGTTAAATACCAATACCATTACCGCAGTAAGGGCTAAAGAGCTGTGAATTACTCCCTTAACAGTAGTCAAAGGACCCTGCTTACCAACAATTGCGTTAGCTTCTAGTGCTGCAACAAGTGCTAGCATAACGATCATTGAAGTCGCGCTCCAATCAACCGCAGCCCAGCCGCCCATGCCGCCGTGACCAGATGCCAACATACAAAACGCCATAGGCGCAGAAAACAAAACGTTGTGGCGTGAAGCCAGCAATGCTTTAGCGCCAGCTGCAGGGCCGTCGCCTTCTACCATGCCTAGTGCAATCTTTTGGTTAGGCCAGATAATTAACCAAACGTTTAAGAACATTAAGGTGCCGAACAAAGAACCGATCCAAATGTAGTTGCTTACCGCAGAAGGAACGGTGAAGAGCATGATTGCGCCAGTTAGGAATGTGCCCATGGCACCCCAACGGAACCACCACAAAGCACTAGGTGCTAGTTTGGCTTTAGCGTCTGCTAAGCCTTCTGCACTGGCCTGCTTAAAATAGCCGCCTTGTACGAAGTTAAAGTAGAACAACATGCCGATCCAAGCAATGCCGAATAGCAAGTGTGACCAACGGAATAAGAATCCTAAGAATTCCATAGTGTGCCTCTCTGTGAGTTATTGTAATTTAGGGTGATGGCCGCCATTGTACATTTAAAGCTGCGGCCATTCCTAGTGTTTTTACTGATCGTCTAGGAAACGTTCGGCGTCTAGGGCTGCCATGCAACCGGTGCCCGCAGAAGTGATGGCCTGACGGTAAATGTGATCCATTACGTCACCGGCAGCAAATACACCTTCAATACTGGTTTGGGTGGCATTGCCTTGGGTGCCGCTTTGCACTTTAAGGTAACCGTCTTGCATGTCGAGTTGACCTTCAAAAAGCCCGGTATTGGGGGTGTGACCAATGGCAATAAAGACACCATCGACATCAAGGTCCTGAGTGCTGTCATCTTCGCTGCTCTTAATGCGCATGCCGGTCACGCCCATGTCGTCGCCGAGCACTTCATCAAGGTTGTGATGCCATTGCACCTTTACGTTGCCATTCTCTACCTTGTCCATCAGGCGATCTGCCAAGATCTTTTCACTGCGAAACTTTTCGCGCCGGTGTACCACAGTCACTTCAGCCGCAATGTTGCTTAGATACAGCGCCTCTTCCACAGCGGTATTACCACCACCAATGACGGCTACTTTTTTATTGCGGTAAAAGAACCCATCACAGGTTGCACACGCAGACACGCCTTTACCTTGGAATGCGGTTTCGCTGTCTAAGCCTAAGTAACGGGCACTGGCCCCGGTGCAAATAATTAACGCATCACAGGTGTAGTGAGTGCCTTGACCAGACAGTTTGAAAGGTCGTTCACTGAGGTCCACGGCATCAATTTGGTCAAAAATAATTTCCGTTTCAAAGCGTTCAGCATGGGCCTTCATGCGCTCCATCAAGGCGGGTCCTTGCAAACCTTCTACGTCGCCAGGCCAGTTATCCACTTCGGTGGTGGTGGTGAGCTGGCCACCCATTTGCATGCCGGTAATCAGCACTGGATTTAGGTTGGCACGGGCGGCATAAACAGCAGCCGTATATCCGGCGGGGCCAGAACCTAAAATTAATAACTTGCAGTGCTTTACTTCGCTCATGGAGAGTCCTATATAATGATATGGTATGGCATAAAATATGCGCCTGACTTTAGCATAATTCAAGTGTTAGAGCAGGCAATTTATGTCATCAATGGATGAAATAAAGGGTCACCAGTATGGGTAATAAACTCGGCAAAACCAGTGATGATAAAGTGAGGCTGGATAAGTGGTTATGGGCCGCACGCTTTTTTAGAACTCGGGCCTTGGCTAAGCAGGCCATAGAAGGCGGCAAGGTGCACTATCAAGGCGCCAAAGGAAAATGCAGCCGAGTTGTAGAATTGCATGCGAAGATGACTATCCGCCAAGGTTTTGAGGAAAAAACAATTGTTGTTCAGGGACTATCGGCCAGTCGTCGTGGCGCCCCCGAAGCCGCCTTAATGTATGCCGAGACGGCAGCCAGCGAAAAAGCCCGCACCGACCTAGTGGCCGGTCGTAAAGCCATGGGTCAAACCAGTATTTCTGAAGGCCGCCCGACAAAAAAACAGCGCCGAGACCAAACACGGTTTGAGCAAAATCAGTTATAGCTTACAATAGGCTTAGCGACACATTAGCGTTCTTGAACGACACCATAGACCAGGCCAAAGACCACCATGACTAAAGATTTAATGCAGGGCTTCATGTTTACCAACATGGATATTCGCGGCGTACACCTGCGGCTAGATCAAGGAGTAGACACCCTGCTGCAACAACAAAATTACCCTACCCCTATCGCTAACTTACTGACCGAGATGTTCATCGTTTCGTGTTTGCTCAGTGCAAATTTAAAGTTACGAGGGCGCTTGAGTGTGCAAATTCGTGGCTCAGGGCCGATCAAAATGATGGTGGCTGAGTGCCGCCAGACCAGTGATGATGCTGATCAGCCGTTTCGAGTGAAAGGCTTGGCCCAATTTGACGAGTCTATTGACGCCACAGCCAGTTTTGTAGACTTGGCGGCACAAGGTCGCCTCATCATTACCATCGAACCCGAGCAAGGTCAGCGCTATCAAGGCATTGTCACCATGGACGAAGCAAGCTTGGCGGGTTGTATAGAAAGCTATTTTTATCAATCGGAGCAACTGCCTACGCACATCCAGTTAGTCAGTAATGCCCACGGTATCGCTGGCTTTATGCTACAGCGATTACCTAATACCATCACCGATGAAGCCCAAGCAGACTCAGATTGGGAGTTGGTGCATGCTTTGGCCGCTACCCTCACTGCCGAGGAATTGAGTCAATTACCTGCCGACCAAGTATTGCATCGACTGTTTCATGAGCAGCAAGTAAAAGTGTTCAATCCTAGGCCCGTAGAGCATCAATGTGACTGTAGCCAAGAGCGCTGCGGTAAGGCCATTGTGGGCTTGGGTAAGGCTGAGGTCGAGGCGATTCTACAGGAGCAGGACGCTATTGTGATAGACTGTCATTTTTGTAACAAGCATTATAGTTTTGATAAAGTCGACTGTTACTTGCTGCTCGAACCCTCACCTACAGTGGAAAACGCGAGTCCAGCGCTGCATTAGAACGCGCTATTAGTGAAATCAATGGGCCGTATTTTGGCTTTTTGGCCGACGTTCTGGCATAATCCAGCCTCAATTTTCGCCGCAAGGCGTAGGCCCGACGACGCTTCCATTCATAATTGGCTGGAAGCTTTTGATATTCAAAGGTATTGATACATGAACGCTGCTGATACTGGCACCACATTCACCCAACTTTCTCCTGCTAGCTTGATCCAAAAGGCCATTGCTAACGGCGAAGGTACTTTGGCCAACACTGGCGCACTCAACGTAATTACCGGCGCGCGTACAGGTCGCTCTCCGTTAGACCGCTTTGTAGTACAAGAACCTAGCACTGCAGACGACATTGAGTGGGGTGCAGTAAACCGCCCAGTCTCTCCTGAAGTATTTGATGCCTTGTGGGATCGTGTAGAAGCCTCATTAGTCGGCCAAGACAAGTATGTTGCCAGTGTTCATGTGGGCGCCGACCGCGATCATTACATCCCCATTCAAATGACCACGCAAACGGCTTGGCAGAACTTGTTTGGCCAAAATCTATTTATCGTCCCAAAAGAATACAATGCAGCCGGTAAAGATGAATGGCAGATTTTAAACGTTGCCAACTTTGAATGTCAGCCAGAGCGTGACGGCACTAACAGTGATGGCTGTGTGATGATTAACTTTGCCAAGCGTAAAGTTATGCTTGCGGGCATGCGTTACGCCGGCGAAATGAAAAAGGCCATGTTCTCGGTACAGAACTTCTTGTTGCCTGCTAAAGACGTATTGCCAATGCACTGCTCTGCAAACGTAGGCGATGACGGCAAAACCACATTGTTCTTTGGTTTGTCTGGCACCGGAAAAACCACCCTTTCTGCCGACCCAGATCGTTACCTCATTGGTGACGACGAGCACGGCTGGGGCAAGGGCGTAGTATTTAACATCGAAGGCGGTTGCTACGCTAAGACCATTAACCTAAGCAAGAAAAATGAGCCTATCATTTGGGATGCGATTCGGTTTGGCGCGATCGTCGAAAACGTATGGTTAGACGAAGACAGCAAAGAAGCTGACTACGACAACACTGACATCACCGAAAACGGCCGTTGTGCTTATCCGCTAGAGCACATCGAAAAGCGCACCAAGAAAAACTTGGCAGGCGAGCCAGAAGCCATTATCTTCTTAACTTGTGACTTAACCGGTGTTTTACCGCCTGTGTCTATCTTGTCTAAAGAGGCTGCCGCGTATCACTTTTTAAGTGGCTATACCGCTTTGGTTGGTTCTACAGAAATGGGTTCTAGTGCGGCTATTCGCTCTACCTTCTCTACCTGTTTTGGCGCCCCTTTCTTCCCCCGCCCTGCAGGCGTTTACGCTGAGTTATTGATGAAGCGTGTAGAAGAGTTTGGCAGCAAAGTTTACCTAGTTAATACAGGTTGGACTGGTGGCGCATACGGTACTGGCAAGCGGTTTAGTATTCCTACTACCCGTGCCATTATTTCTGCCATTCAACGCGGTAACATTGCTGAAGCAGCAACACAGCACCTAGACGGCCTCAACGTAGACGTACCGACGACCCTAGAGGGCGTAGACAGCTATTTGCTTAACCCACGTAACACTTGGCAAGACCAAGCGGCATACGATGCAGAAGCGGCTGTTTTGATTGGTAAGTTTAACGAAAACTTCAAACGATTCAGCGTTTCAGAAGACATCGTTAATGCTGGACCAAAACAAAGCTAAACGGCGACTGGTGTCGATTGGTTTTCAAAAAGGCTCCTCACGGGGCCTTTTTTGTATGTGTCTATCTCCGACCCTTTAAAAAGTAGCAGGTGGCTCCATAAATGAAGGCTAAGCTGCTGATCAAAAAGGATTGCCCAACCGTGATTGCCCAACAAATTGCTACCGAACTTGCCGTGCAAAACTGGCAGGTGGACGCCGCCATCAAATTGCTCGACGAAGGGTCTACCGTGCCTTTTATTGCGCGTTACCGTAAAGAGGCGACGGGTGTACTGGATGATACTCAGTTGCGCACACTGGAAGATCGCCTCGGTTATCTGCGCGAGCTTAATGCCCGCCGCCAGAGCATACTGGAGAGCATTACTAAGCAGCAAAAACTCACGCCAAAGCTAGCCGCTTCGATTGACGCCGCCGACAGCAAAACTAGGCTTGAAGACCTGTACCTGCCCTACAAAACCAAGCGTCGTACTAAGGCTCAAATTGCCATTGAAGCGGGCTTAAAACCATTGGCAGACGCGCTTTATCAAAACCCCAGTTTAGTGCCAGAGCAAAGCGCGCAAGCCTTTCTCAACGCCCAAGCCAATATCGACACCGTCAAGGATGCTTTGGATGGCGCTAAACAGATTCTGATGGAGCGTTTTAGTTTGGCGGCCGATTTGTTAGAAGCGCTGCGAGTAATGGGCTGGCAAGAAGCCAAGTGGCAGGTGCAGGTGGTTGAAGGCAAGCAGCAAGAAGCGGCTAAATTCCAAGACTATTTTGACTTCCAAGAAGCGCTTAATACTATTCCGTCGCACCGTGCCTTAGCGATATTGCGGGGCCGCAATGAAGGTTTTTTGCAAGCCACTGTGGTGTGGTCGGTCAACGAACACTTACCGTTTGAATCTAAAGTTGCAGCCTATTGGTTAATTAAAGATCAAGGCAGGCCGGCGGATAGCTGGCTGAATGAGGTGGTGCGTTGGACCTGGCGGGTCAAGTTGGCCAGTCAATTAGAAACCGCGTTGATCACCCGTGTTAGGGAGGCCTCCGAAGACAATGCGATTGGAGTGTTTGCTAATAACCTAAAAGATTTGTTGCTGGCGGCCCCGGCCGGTGACAAGATAACCCTCGGCCTCGACCCAGGCTTACGCACTGGTGTTAAAGCCGTGGTGGTGGATGCAACCGGCAAGTTGTTGGCTAGCGAAACAATCTTTCCCCATGTGCCCCACAAAAAGTGGCAGGCCGCCTTGGAGTTGTTAGTCCACTGGTGCCAAACCTACCATATTGCCTTGGTGGCGATCGGCAATGGCACCGGATCGCGAGAGACCGACAAGTTAGTTAAAGAAGTGCAAGCGCGCTTAGGCGACCAACCATTACAGCGTATTATTGTGAGTGAGGCTGGGGCCTCAATTTACTCTGCTTCGGCCCTTGCTGCAGCAGAATTTCCCGACCTAGACGTGAGCTACCGGGGCGCGGTGTCTATCGCACGGCGGTTACAGGATCCGTTGGCTGAGTTAGTTAAAATTGAGCCCAAAGCCATTGGCGTGGGCCAATACCAACATGATGTCAGCCAAGTGCAGCTCACCCGGCGCTTGGATAACGTGGTGGAAGACTGTGTAAACAATGTGGGCGTAGACCTTAATACGGCATCAGCGCCCTTGTTACAGCGAGTGGCGGGCCTCAACAAAACCATGGCCGAAAACATTGTCTTGCATCGAGAGCTTAATGGCGCCTTTGCTAACCGTAAACAATTGCTTAAGGTGGCTCGCTTGGGTGCCAAGGCATATGAGCAAGCGGCCGGATTTTTGCGCATTCGTGGCGGCGACAATCCGCTAGATGGCACCTCGGTTCACCCTGAAGCTTATGCATTGGTTGATCAGGTAGCCGGTCAATTAAAATTGCAGGTGAGCCAACTGATTGGCAACGAACAAATCAAAAAAATTCGCGTAAGTCAGCTACAAAGTGAGAGTTTTGGGGCGCAAACAGTACAAGATTTATTGGCTGAATTACAAAAGCCAGGGCGAGATCCGCGGCCAGAATTTCGTATGGCAAAATTGACCGATGGCGTCGAAAGCATCAAAGATTTAATCCTAGGCGCGCTCATGGAAGGCACGATTAGTAACGTGACTAATTTTGGTGCATTTGTCGATTTAGGTGTACATCAAGACGGTTTGGTGCATATTTCGGCATTATCGAAGCAGTTCGTAAAGGATCCACACTCGGTAGTGAAGGCTGGCGACATTGTGAAAGTAAAAATCATGCAGATCGACGTGGCGCGTAAGCGTATCGGTTTAAGCATGCGTTTAGATGATGAATTACCCACCCAATACGATCAACCTACACCCGCCAGACCGAGTAAAAAAGAGCAGCCTAAACCGGTAGCAAAAGTGGCGATGGGCAGCATGGCGCAAAAACTCAAAGAAGCCCAAATACGGGCTAAAGGGCGTGGCTGAGTGGGGGCGTTAATGCAACGTAAAGGTCGTGCAAAGGCCTCATATTGAAGCTAAATTAGGCTACACTTCGTGTTGATTTCCACAGTGACAATACACAGATAAACTGGAGCGGCAGATGCCCACTCAATTACAACAGCGATTAGTTAAAATCCAACAATCACCGGTAGCCGCTACCCTAACGAGTTTACAGTGTGGTATTGAAAAAGAAGGCCTGCGGGTGGGTTTGGGCGGGCGTATTAGCCATGCCGATCATCCAGCGACGCTCGGCTCGGCCCTAACCCACGGCAGCATCACCACCGACTATTCTGAAGCCTTGTTGGAATACATTACCCCAGTGTTTTCGGCGCCCGAACCCGCCTTAGATTACATGCAACAATTACACAGTTATAGTGCCAGCCATCTGCAAACCGTGGGTGAATATGTTTGGCCTGCCAGCATGCCGTGTTATTTGGATGGCGAAGCCGATATTCGTATTGCTGAGTTTGGCCGTTCCAATATTGGCCAACTTAAGCACACCTATCGCGTGGGTTTAGCTTGGCGCTATGGCAAAATCATGCAATCCATTGCCGGTTTGCATTTCAACTTCTCCCCCACCGACGACTTTTGGCCCGCCTATCAGCAGCTATTAGGCGACCAGCAAAGCCTGTGCGATTTTCGTTCCAGTCAATATTTTGGTTTAATCCGCAACTTCCGCCGCCACTCATGGATATTGCTGTACTTGTTTGGAGCGTCACCGGCACTGGATGCCAGTTTTGTGAAAGGTCGCGATGTTGATCTGGAAAAAGGCCCTGGCGACAGTTTGGTCGGCCCCTATGCCACCTCATTACGTATGAGCGATTTGGGTTATAGCAACAAGGTCCAGTCGGTATTGAGTTTGTGTTTTAACGACTTGGAAAACTATGCCAAATCACTGGAACACGCTATATCCACATCGTTGACCCAGTATGAAAAACTAGGCGTTAAAGTAGACGGCGAATACCGTCAGCTGAATACCAATTTATTACAAATTGAAAATGAATATTACAGTGATATCCGCCCCAAGCGCGTGGCACGCTCTGGCCAAAAGCCGGTGCATGCGTTAAAAGAAAGTGGCGTAGAATATGTTGAGGTACGCAATATAGACCTCAATCCATTTTTGCCGTTAGGAATTGATGCCGAACAGAGCCAATTTATTAATGCCTTTTTGGTCTGGTGCTTGTTTGCTGAAAGCCCAATTATTAACGAACAAGAATGCGACATGATATCCAGCAACCAGGCTACGGTAGTGCGGCGTGGTCGAGAACCTGAGCTTATGTTGCAAACCTGTAAAGGTGAGCAAAGCCTAAAGTCCATGGGCCTATCGATTATCGCGAACTTGCGTCAAGTGGCAGAAGTGATGCCCAATACGGGCGCTGTCATGGCGTCGCTAGGGACCATGGAAAAGCGCGTAAAAGATGCGAACCTAACACCTTCGGCGCAAGTTTTGACGGCCATGACCAACAAGAACATATCGCACCAAGAGTTGGCCTTTGAGTTAGCCCAGCAACACCAAGGCTATCATTTGCAGCAACCACTCACCCTAGAACGACGCCAGCAACTTAACCAAGAAGCCAAGGATTCCACCGCCGCTCAGTTGCGTATTGAAGCCGAGCAAACCGAAAGTTTTGATGGTTTCTTAGCGGCGTACCTTACGCAATAGGTTAGTTGCTTAAGAAGATTACCGCGCTGCCCGTCACTACAAGGGCAGCACCCAGCCATGCACCTCGGCTGGGGCGTTGGCCGGTGATAAACCAGACCACGGGCAACACCAGCACCGGAGTAATGGCAGATAGCGTCATAACCATGCCCACTTCGCCTACGCCTAAGGCATAAACCACTAACGTCATACCCAACACCAAGCCTAAGGTAGCGCTGGCCATGGTGCGCCAAATAAAGGCTGGTGTGGGCGCTGCATTGGCTTTGGCCCAGGTAAAGGGAAGGGACCGCACAAGCAGTAACACCACGGCAGCAAACCCCACCCGAATGGCCGAAGCTGCAATAGGGTCTGCACCGGCTAGTAGCACCGGTTTAGCCATAACTGCGCCCGCTGCTTGACCAAAGGCGGCGACTAAGCCCAGCACAATACCTAGACCTAAATGACCGGTGACTTGCTCAAGCTTATGTCCAGCATCGGTTTTGCGGCCCCACCACACGGCGTTGACAACGCCGAATAATATTAAGCCACAACCCAGCAGTATGTTGGTGCTTAGGGTTTCGCCCAACCATATAAAACCAAGGCCTGCGGCCATGGGCGCGCTGGTGGCAAATAACACTGAATTGCGTCGTGGCCCAATTCGTTTGAGTGCTTGCATGAGCGCAGTGTCGCCGATGACGATACCGACTAAGCTGGAGCCGATGAGGGTGAGCATAGAGTTTTCTGGCAGGCTTTGCCATAACCCCAATAGGCTGCTGCTCACGATGAGCACTAGCCCCGCAAATACCACCCGATAACGATTAAATGCCACCGCACCAAAGTGATGTACACCCGGCGCAGCGAGAATTGCAGTAAAGGTCCAGCAGGCAGCGGCTCCCAAGGCGGCTAATTCGGCAACAGGTAAATTACTCATGTCAGTCCTTGATCATGCATTGTATAAACAGGAGCCAAGAATAGCAGCTAATGGGGAGAATTCTAGTGTCTAGTAATGCCTGTGACTGAGAAGATTAATGTGGCTATAATGCCCTTATAGCGGACCATTTGATAACCGATATTAGAGATTGATATGCATTGCCCCTTTTGTAGTAACCCAGAAACCAAAGTGATTGACTCGCGGCTCGTAGGCGAAGGTGAGCAAATTCGACGCAGACGCGAATGCTTAACCTGTGTTGAGCGCTTTACTACCTTTGAAGTGGCTGAGTTATTGATGCCGCGGGTGGTCAAGCAAGACGGCACGCGCCAACCATTTGATGAAGAAAAATTGCGTGCCGGTATATTGCGCTCGTTAGAAAAACGTCCAGTGAGTATTGAAAACATTGAAGCCAGCATTAACCGTATTAAACACTCCCTCAGGGCCAGTGGAGAGCGTGAAGTTGGGACTCAGCTGGTCGGTGAGGCGGTCATGGCTCAGTTGCGTCAATTAGATGAAGTGGCCTATGTTCGTTTTGCGTCAGTGTATAGAAGTTTTAAGGATTTGAACGAATTTAGGGCCGAAATTGAACGCCTTGAACAAGAGCATCAGGCCAAGTAATGCCCGCTTCCAAGCCTCATGCTCATTACATGGAACAGGCGTTGTTGCAGGCGCAACAGGCGCGATTGAGTGCGCGGCCTAACCCTGCAGTGGGTTGTGTCATAGTGCGTGATGGCGTCATCGTGGCCCAAGGTTTCACCCAGCCAGCAGGCGGCCCCCACGCCGAAGTAATGGCGCTACGAGAGGCAGGTAGCGCGAGTGTGGGTGCGACCGCTTACGTAACGCTGGAACCTTGCAGCCATTTTGGTCGCACGCCACCTTGCAGCTTAGGTTTGATCGAAGCGGGTATCAGCCGTTTGGTATACGGCTGCCAAGACGCCAATCCGCAAGTTGCGGGCCAAGGCTTAGCACAACTTAAAACCGCAGGAGTAGAGGTGGTCGGGCCAGTTATGCAGGCCGAATGCGAGGCCAGTAATCGCGCATTTTTAACCCACATGCGCACTAAAAAGCCCTTGGTTATTAACAAAATGGCCATGAGCTTAGACGGGCGCACCGCCATGCAGTCGGGCGAAAGCCAATGGATTACCGGTGCTGAGGCTCGCGCACAAGTGCATTTGTTACGGGCCCAGAGTTGCGCCGTAATTACAGGCATTGGTTCGGTATTAACCGACAATCCGAGCATGAATTGCCGAGCCGACGAGTTGGCTGCGGCGGGGGTGTCGGCCGCGGCCATTGAAGGCCTTAAGCAACCGCTTAGAGTGGTAGTGGACAGCCAATTGCGCATGCCGGTAGAGGCCAAACTTTTGCAACAGTCAGGTGCGGTCCTCATTGCCACCTGTGTACAGGATGAGTCTCGTTTTACGCCACTAATAAAAGCCGGTGCGCAGGTGTGGGTTGGGCCCGCAAATGAGCAAGGGCATGTAGATTTAGCCGCCTTATTAGCTGAGCTGGGTCGACGCCAATGCCATCAAGTATTAGTGGAAGCGGGTGCCCACCTCAGTGGCTCATTTTTAGCCGAGTCGCTGGTAGATCAGTTGACTATTTTTATGGCGCCTAAGCTGCTTGGCAGTAAGGCTAGGCCGCTATTTGAGCTGCCGTTTGAGCAGATGTCACAAGCCTACGGCCTAAAAATAGAGAGCATGACATCAGTGGGTGTAGATTGGCGCATTGAAGCCAGCCCCAAGGGCCCTGATAACTAGCCACTGCCCGTGAAATCTGGCACAATGGCCCGCTAAATTGCCTGCGTTACGCTGTGTTGTGTGGGCCGCCAAACTATTGATGGATTACTACATGAACATGAACACCTCAATCGAGCTGATAGACGACTTGCGCCAAGGCAAGATGATCATCCTTATGGATGACGAAGATCGCGAAAATGAAGGTGATTTAGTGATGGTTGCGGAACAGGTGCGACCTGAAGACATCAACTTTATGGCCAAGCATGCCCGTGGCCTTATCTGTTTAACCTTGTCTCGTGAACATTGCCAAAAGTTAGATTTACCCCTGATGGTACAAAGCAACGGCACGGCTTATGAAACTAATTTTACCGTTTCCATTGAAGCTGCCGAAGGTGTAACTACCGGTATTTCTGCGGCGGACCGTGCCTATACCATTCGTACCGCAGTGGCTGGAGACGTGAAACCCTCAGACATTGTTCAACCGGGACACGTGTTTCCTTTAATGGCCAAAGAAGGCGGTGTGTTAACTCGTGCTGGCCATACCGAAGCCGGTTGCGACTTAGCCCGTCTTGCGGGTTATACGCCGGCAGCGGCGATTGTGGAAATCATGAACGACGACGGCACCATGGCGCGGCGCGACGATTTGATGAAGTTTGCTGCCGAGCATGATTTAAAAATTGGCACCATTGCCGACTTGATTCATTTCCGCAACCTTAACGAAAAGACCATCACCAAAGTGAGTCATCATGCGCTGCCAACGCGTCATGGTGAATTTAGCCTACATACCTACCAAGACAGCATTTACGGTGGCACTCATTTGGCTCTGACCATGGGTGATATTAAGCCTCAAGACTCAACCATCGTGCGGGTGCACATGGCAGACGTATTGCGTGACTTAGTGGGTGCAGTGCCTGCTACGCCTAAGTGGACTATCGATTCGTCGTTAGAGCGTATTGCGCAAGAAGGCAGTGGCGTGTTGGTGTTGTTGGGCCAAGGCAATGACAGCAACTTACAAGGCAGTATTGATGCCTTTTTTGAAACCGGCGCACCCCGTCAGTTTAATACCGACGGCTCGGGTGCCTATTTAAATGTAGGTACGGGTTCACAAATTTTACGTGAACTAGGTGTTGGAAAAATGCGTTTGTTAAGCCAGGAGATGAAGTTTAATGCCATCTCTGGTTTTGATTTAGAAATTGAAGAATATATTGACTGCAATTAATAATTTGCTTGTCAGCAGCAATAAATAAGGAAAACCTATGTCTGTTACTCATATTGAAGGTCGTTTTAACGACGCCAACGGTCACTACACGCTAGTCGTGGGCCGGTTTAACGCTTTTGTTGTTGAAAGCCTAGTGGAGGGTGCTTTAGATACCCTTAAGCGCCACGGTGTTGATGCCGATAACATTCGTGTGGTCCGCGTGCCGGGTGCATTTGAAATTCCTTTGGCAGTTCAAAAAATTGCCCAACAGGGCAAAGATGACGCCATCATTACCTTGGGTGCAGTGATCCGTGGCGGTACGCCGCACTTTGAGTACGTGTCTGGCGAAGCCTCTTCGGGCATCAGCAAAGTTGGCTTGGAATATAATATTCCGGTAGCCAACGGCGTATTAACGGTAAATTCCATTGAGCAAGCGATTGAGCGCAGTGGCACTAAAGCGGGCAACAAAGGCGAAGAAGCCGCTATGTCTGCCTTAGAAATGGTTAGCCTACTTCGTCAGCTAGAGGCATAAATGAGCGCAACTAAAGGTCGTCCAGACCGTCGCCGTGGTGCCAGAGAATTGGCACTACAGGCTTTGTATCAGCTACACATGAGTGGCGCTAGCGCGGTTGAAGTGCAGGCCCAGTTCTTAGCTGACCAAGACTTTAAAAATGCCGACAAACGCATGTTTGGCCAATTGTTGCGTGGTGTGGCTGCGCAAACAGAAAGTCTTGATGGCATGATTGAGCAACACCTTGACCGTAAGCTAGCGGAATTAGACCCGATTGAGCTTGCGGTATTGCGCCTGGGTGCGTTTGAACTCACAGACTCGGTGGCTGTACCCTACCGCGTAGTGATCAACGAATGTATTGAATTAGGCAAAGTGTTTGGCGCTACCGATGGCCATAAATACGTTAATGGCATTTTAGACAAACTTGCCATAGAGCACAGAGCGGTAGAAATTGCTGCCAAAAAAAGCGCAACACCGCGTTAATTTAGCCTGTGATTTCCATGGGTGAATTTGATCTCATCAAGCGCTATTTTGACTGCCCAGAACTACGAGCTGGGCCGGTCATGTCGATTGGCATTGGTGACGATTGCGCAATGCTAGACATTCCCCAAGGCTGTCAGTTAGCCGTCTCTAGCGACACCTTGGTCGCTGGCACCCACTTTTTTGCCGACATGCAAGCCCATCAAATTGCCCAGCGCAGTTTAGCTGCCAGCGTCAGTGATCTGGCTGCCATGGGGGCTACGCCCGGCTGGTTTAACCTATGCTTAACCTTACCAGAAGCCAACCCTCAATGGCTGGCCGGCTTTAGCCAAGGCCTAGCCTGCCAAGCGCACGCGTGTGGCATTAGCTTGGCCGGTGGTGATACGACTAGGGGTCCTTTAAGCATTAGTATTCATGCCATGGGTTGGGCCCCTGCAGACGCAGCTTTAAGCCGTAGCGGTGCTAAAACCGGAGATGCCATTTTGGTGTCTGGCAGTTTAGGTGACTCGGCGGCCGGTTTGCGGCTCGTGCAAGCCAACCGCCAAGCCCAAGGCTACTTAGTTGAACGTTACTGGCAGCCAACCCCACGGCTGGCCTTGGGTCAGTGGCTACGTCAAAAAGCCACTGCCTGTGTGGATGTATCGGACGGGTTAGCACAGGACCTAGGCCACATACTCAAAGCCAGCGTCTGTGGCGCAGACTTACAGCTCAACCAGCTGCCTTTATCGTCAGCTTTGTTAGCACAAGTTTCCCAAGCCCAAGCCCAAGACTATGCCGTTAGCGGTGGCGAAGACTTTGAACTGTGTTTCACTTTGCCGCAACACCATGTGGCCAGTGCTTTAGCCTACGCCCAAGACAGCGCACTTCCGATCACCAAGATTGGCTCCATTGGCGGCGAGCTGGGATGTAGAATTTGGCACAGCGATGGCACTGAATATCAACCTCAATGTGGCTATCAACACTTTTAAGGAGACCAGCAAGCGTGAGTAATATCAAAGTAAGGCCTAACTGGCGTAACCCTATTCATGTTTTGGCGTTTGGCTTGGGCAGCGGTGCTGCGCCTAAAGCCCCGGGTACTTTTGGTACATTGGCAGCGGTGGCGTTTTACGTGCCTTTGTCTTACCTTAGTTTAGACCTGTATTTACTAGTGTTGTTGTTGAGCGCAGTGGTGGGTGTTTATCTGTGTGGTAAAACTGCACAAGACCTAGGCGTACACGACCATGGCGGCATTGTGTGGGACGAGTTTGTCGGGTTTTGGATTACTATGATTGCTGCACCCGCTGGCTGGGTGTGGATATTAGTGGGGTTTGTATTGTTTCGTATATTTGATATTGCCAAACCCTGGCCAATTAACTGGATTGATAAAAAGGTAGCCGGCGGCTTTGGCATTATGCTCGACGATGTGATAGCCGGCCTGATGGCAGCAGCGGTGCTGCAATGCTTGGCGTGGTACGTTTAAACCAATAAAATTTTGGTGCGTACCAAGGTTAAACGCAGGTTATAGAGGCTTAAGCCGCTGAACAGCACAAAGCTCCAACCGGCAATCGACAAACCTAAAAATGACCACTGCACTTCGGCACAGGAGCCAGAACCTTTAATCATGGTCATTAACACTTCTGTAAATGGAAATGCGTCCACCATATAGCTAAAGCTAGGGCCGCACTCAGGCACTAGATCGGCAGGTAGGCTTTGTAAATACAATTGCCGGCTTGCAAGGCCCAGACCGGCCAAGCTCAATAACAAAAGCAATAAGCCATAGCGTTTGTGACCGCCGAAATAGGGGTTGTGTAAGGCGCCCAGCATAAATACAAAGGCTAAGCCTAAGTAAACAAAACGTTGGCTCATACATAACATGCACGGGTCTAAGCCCATGGCAAATTCCATGTACAAGGCAATACAAAGGATGGCCGCGCACGCGACCAAGCCCAGTATGAACTCCCCTCTAAAACCGGCGTATCTCATTTTTTGTCGACAACTCTTAGTATTGTGGCTGATACCACGTTTTTATGTATGTGCTTTCCAACAAAAATTATAGAAGACTTTTTAATTCTGCTATAAATGGGTTGCCATAATATACAAGATAAATAGTCGTCATTAAACCCTACACACTTTTTAGCGCTAAATTAGGCCAAAACTAGAGTGTTTTAATGGGTTTTAGAGGTTTATAAGGCGTCGGGGCCCGTTTCGCCGGTACGAATACGGATGGCCTGCTCTAAGTTGACCACAAAGATTTTACCGTCACCAATCTTGCCGGTGTTAGCGGAATTAGTGATCGCTTCGATGACTTGGTCAACCAGTTGGTCGTCTACGGCCGCTTCAATTTTTACTTTAGGTAAAAAGTCGACCACGTATTCAGCCCCACGGTAGAGCTCGGTATGGCCCTTTTGACGGCCAAAACCCTTAACTTCAGTTACGGTGACGCCTTGCACACCCATATCCGACAGGGCTTCTCGTACGTCGTCTAGTTTAAAAGGTTTGATGATTGCGCTAACCAATTTCATGGGGTATTCCTTTGCACTGATAATTTAAAAAAATCTAACTAGGGTATAGCATAGGGGTTTGCATGGATTGTGCCAACTTGAACAAGGGTAAATGGGGCTAAATACAGGCAATAACCAGTATTTAGCCGCTACTCATCTAATAAGCAGCCCCAAAAGAGCGCGCTAGGCCAAATTTTGCACCTATTGAGTGCGTTAATGCGTGTTGTAAACCACCTGCTAAACTTAATCCACACCCATTCCTCGCCAAGGACAGGCAATGTCTTACGCAGTCACCTACAGCCGAGCGTATGTTGGTATCGAAGCGCCTTTGGTGAGTGTAGAAACTCACCTTAGTGGCGGTTTGCCGGCCTTAACTATTGTTGGATTACCAGAAACGGCGGTGCGCGAAAGCAAAGATCGAGTACGCAGTGCCATACTCAATGCCGGATTCGAATTTCCCAGTAAACGCATCACCATTAATCTGGCACCAGCAGATTTACCCAAAGAAGGCGGCCGTTTTGATCTAGCCATCGCCGTAGGGCTGTTAGCCGCCAGCGGCCAATTACCCATTGAAGAAGTGAAAACGTATGAGTTTGTGGCCGAGTTAGCCTTGAGTGCTGACTTACGCCCATGCCCAGCCATTTTAAGCGCTGCCATGGCCTGCCAAACCAACAACCGCGTGATGGTCGTCGCACCGCTGAATGCCGCAGAAGCGCTGATGCCACAACAAAGTAAGGTCATCAGCCCAGCTAATTTAAATCAATTGAGCCAATGGCTTCTTTACCCAGAGCAGCAACAGCTGCCCACCGTGGCGGCACCTGAACCTATACCAGCGCAGGCATTTGAGTTGCTTGACGTGCGCGGCCAAGAGCAAGCTAAAAGAGCCCTTATCATTGCCGCCGCGGGCAATCACAATATGCTGATGTGTGGGCCACCTGGCACCGGCAAAACCATGCTAGCCCAGCGTTTACGAGGTCTTCTTGCGCCCCTTAGCGAAGCACAGGCCTTGGAGTTGGGTGCCATTAACTCCAGTTTGGGTGTATTTGATGCGGCAACGTGGCGCCAACCACCATGGCGAGCGCCACACCATAGCGCATCTGCAGTGTCTTTAGTGGGTGGCGGCCGAGTGCCTAGAGCTGGGGAGATAAGCCAAGCTCACCATGGCGTGTTGTTTTTAGACGAATTGGCAGAGTTTCCACGCCATGTGTTAGATGGCCTAAGGCAGCCATTAGAAAGCGGCGAAGTGCATGTGTCTAGGGCTGCATATCAAAGCCGCCTGCCTGCCAATTTCCGCCTTATCGCCGCTACCAACCCGTGCCCCTGTGGCTACTATGGCGATGACCTAGTGAGTTGCCGTTGTACGCCCACTAAGGTCGCCAATTACTTACAACGTCTGTCAGGGCCGCTATTGGACCGCATTGATCTGCAGGTGGCCGTTCAACGTCCCAGCGCTCAGGCCTTACTGGCACCTCAAACCGGTATATCAACGGCACAGGCCAAGCAGCAAGTATTGCACGCACAAGCCATTCAGTTAAAACGGGTTGGGCAACTGAATGGACACCTGACAGGGGTAGCGCTAGAGCGTCATGCCGCACTGAATCAACCTGAGGCGGCACTCTTGTCCCAGGCCATAGCCAACTTAAATATTTCGCCACGGGGTATTCATAAAGTGCTTAAAGTCGCGCGTACCATTGCCGATCTAGAGGCCTCGGCCAAGATTAAAAAGCCCCACCTACTTGAAGCCTTAAGTTATCGTAGACTAGATGTACTGAGTCAGGAATCTCAGCAAATATAAGGCGCAACCTCGGCTAAAAAGGCCTATAATTCGCACCTCAATTTTTGCCTTATTGTGTTCTGCCAGAGTCTTTATATCCGTGAGTCGCCTTAATCCCCGTCAACAAGAAGCCCTAGAAGCCATCACCGGACCGGTACTGGTACTGGCTGGCGCGGGATCTGGCAAAACCAGCGTGATTACCCAGAAAATTGCCTACTTAATTGGCGAGTGCGGCCTCAAAGGCCATCAAATAATAGCCTTAACCTTTACCAATAAGTCGGCCCGTGAGATGAAAGAGCGAGTGGGCAACTTAGTCACCGGCAAAGAAGGGCGCGGGCTGACGGTGTCGACCTTCCATAACTTAGGCCTTAATATCATCCGTAAAGAAGTGGCGGCGTTAGGCTACAAGCCTGGTTTTTCCATTTTTGATTCGCAGGATGTATTGGCATTGCTCAAAGACCTGACCCACAAAGAATTTGAAGCCGCCGAAGACGCTTGTGAGCCTATTCAGCACCAAATATCTAACTGGAAGAACGATCTCATTAGCCCAGTCCGTGCCATGGCGGGTGCCAATGGTCCAGAACAAGCATTGGCCGCAAGGGTCTACGAAGCCTATCAAAAGACCCTAAAGCTGTATAACGGTGTCGATTTTGATGACTTGATTCTGCAACCCGTGGAACTATTTAAAGCGCGGCCAGAGATCCTCGAAAAATGGCAAAACAAAGTGCGTTACCTGTTAGTTGATGAATACCAAGATACTAACAGTTCGCAATACTTGTTAGTTAAACAATTGGTTGGCCAGCGTAGCAACTTTACCGTGGTCGGCGATGATGACCAATCGATTTACGCATGGCGCGGCGCACGGCCGGAGAATTTGGCGGAATTGCAGGCTGACTTCCCTACGCTTAAAGTCATTAAGTTGGAGCAAAACTACCGTTCCACCGGCCGTATCCTTAAGGTGGCCAACCAACTCATTGCCAACAACCCCCACGAATTTAGTAAAGCCTTGTGGAGCGACAAAGCCTTTGGTGACCCGATACGGGTGATTAGTTGCCGTAACGAAGATGCAGAAGCAGAGCGCATCGCGACCGAGATCCTGCAATTCCAGCTACAAAACCAAGCCGAGTTTAGAGACTTTGCGATTCTCTACCGTGGTAACCACCAAGCGCGGTTAATGGAGCTTAAGTTACAAGCTTATAAAGTTCCGTATAAGATGAGTGGCGGACAATCGTTTTTCTCTCGCACCGAGGTAAAGGACATTATGGCCTACCTCAAAATTCTGCTAAACCCAGCCGATGACAACGCCTTTTTACGTATTGTAAATACGCCACGGCGCGAAATTGGCGCGGCCACTTTAGAGAAGCTGGTTAACTACGCTAACATGCGTGGAGAAAGCCTGATTAGTGCCTGCCAAGAAGTGGGACTAGAGCAGTATATTAGTGGCGCTGCACTGATCCGAGTTAAAGAATTTGGCGCCTGGATAGAACATCTATCAGAAAAGTCCCAGCGCGAAGATCCCATTGCCAGCGTGCGCCAAATGGTGCGAGATATGGAGTATCAAGATTGGTTGTTACAAACCTCTAGCGGCCCGCCAATGGCAGAGAAGCGCATGGCCAATATAGAAACACTAATATCGTCGTTGCAAACCTCCCTAGAAAAAGCCGTAGAAAAAAACGACAACGCCGACATGGGTGATGCCGTAGCACGCCTCGTGCTGATGGACTTATTAGAACGTCAGCAAGAAGAAGACGAAACCGACCGCGTACAAATGATGACCCTGCATTCCGCTAAAGGGTTGGAGTTTCCCCATGTGTTTTTAATGGGCATGGAAGAAGAATTATTGCCGCATCGTAATGCGGTGGACGAAGGCAACGTAGAAGAAGAACGCCGCTTAGCCTATGTAGGCATTACCCGCGCTAAACAAACTTTGGCTATTACTTTGGCCCGTAAGCGTAAGCAATATGGTGAGCTTATCGAGTGCACACCGAGCCGATTTTTAGACGAGTTGCCAGAAGATGACTTAGAATGGCAAGGCCGTGGCGACGATGACCCTAGCAAAAATGTGGCCCAAGGTCAGGCTACCCTTGCCGGATTAAAAGGCATGTTCGAAGACTTTTAGGCCAGCTGAAGTTTGCTTTTACGCCATTGGTAGATGCTATGTAGTAACAGGGTGGCAATCACAACCGTGCCGCCTTGTAGGGCTGCAGAGGTCGGTTCCTCACTGAGTACTAACCACACCCACAATGGCCCGGCGGCTGTTTCTAGCAGCATTAACATGCCCACTTCTGCGGCAGGAATGCGCATGGGGCCCAAGGTAATCAAGAAGAACGCCAATGGATTGATGATCAAGCATAAGGCAATCATATAGCCCCAGTCGTCGCCCGACAATGCCATGGGATCGCCAGCAAAATAGCTAATAAAAGCCACCACCAACCCCGCCGATATTAACGCCGGAGTCATGTCTCTATGGCTAACAGCACGGTCGTTGACAAACTTTACCGATAACGTGATGCAACAAGCCAAGGCCAGCATATCACCTAGCCAGTGGGCTCCTCCCCATGAGTCCCAAAGCACCCAACCGATACCCAATAAACAAACCACTATGGCTAGCCATGTCACAGGGGCGGGTTTTTCTTTGAGTAGTAACCAGCCAAACACAGCCGCAAACAACGGTTGAGAGCTAATAATCACTAACACATTAGCCACCGAGCTTAAATTGATGGCCAAAATGAAGGTGATGGTCGTGATGGCCATTAACGCCGAAGATCGAAGGGCAGCAGCATCGTGGGGCCACCAAGAGGCCTTTGACTTTTGCAGCATGAGTAAAACGATAACCGCAGGGCTGAGTAACAGCCCGCGCCAAAACAACAAATCAAAAGACTCAGCAGAAATAAGGCGAATAAGCAGACCATCAAAACTTAAAATCACCACCCCTAAGGTAGTGAGTATTAGGCCTTTTAAGTAATCAGACATATGCGCTATACCATTATCTTGAGTTTTAAGTTAGGCACAAAAAACCCGGCTAAAGCCGGGCTTGTCGTCGGTTGCTTAACTACTTAGAGTTATCAACCATATGTTTGACGGCATCTTTAATTTCATCATCCGAACAATCCATACACATGCCTTTCGGTGGCATGGCGTTAATGCCGTTCATAGCGTTAGCAATTAAAGCGTCTAGGCCCTTAGCGGCACGAGGCCCCCAAGCAGCCGCATCACCTAACTTCGGTGCGCCAGCAGCGCCAGTACCGTGGCAAGCAGCACAAGAGCCTGTGTAAACGTCGGCACCAGAGCGAGGCCCGGTAGGTGCGGCAGCCGCCTTAGCTACAGGTGCTTTGCACTTCTCGCCCTCAACACATAAGTTTCCAACCGCACTGATGCGCTCAACAATGCTGTCGTCACTGTCGTGGTCGGCGACCACGGTTAGTGCGCCAAGGCTCAAAATTACACCAGCTAAAAGGCTGAATAGGGCTGCAGGCTTAAATGATTTCACGTAAGGGCCTCTTCTAAAATATGAAAATTAAAGTGAGACAACCACCGCGGTTGGCCACTTTACAAGAAATTATGTCGCATTATAGCGGCATTCCCACCCAACGTGAAAGGCCCATTGCTTAATCCTCCCTATCAATTAGAAAAATTACCGCCTAGAGTGGCCAAACAACCCTCAAAAGCACCCCGGGATCTCTTGAACCTGCAGTTCAACCCACGTATCATACGGCTTCTTCGCAGTATCCCTTATTTCTTTAAGGGTTGAGTAATACGCGCCAGTAGCTCAGCTGGATAGAGTAGCAGGTTCCGATCCTGTTGGTCGGGGGTTCGACTCCCTCCTGGCGCGCCATACAAATCAAATACTTATAGAATTTAACGCTCAAGAAGTAGTGATAAAATTTCTATTTGGTCCCCTATTTGGTCCCCGTTTAAATAACTAGGTCGACCTCACTCAAAACCCCCGTCTACTGTGATTCTTAGCATTCCAGTCTAGAGTTTTAGCCAGTCTGTTTGTTGCTAATCAATCGGTAAGCCAAATGGGTACATGGTCCAGTACCAACTATGAAACGATATGAAGTTCACACACTTCATGCTCAAAAGCTAATCTATCGTTATCGCTTATCAACTTGCACTACCGGTTTGCAACCTTACACCATCTGACTTATGCAGGCTTTGCCCCCGTTTCAAGCTAATGGCTTGCTATTGTCAAAAGCCAGTAGACCTTCAACAATTTGCGCCCACGCTAACAGACACTCATCTTGGTATAAAGGTGCCGCGAGGTGAATGCCCACGGGTAGGCCGTGATTGTCGAACCCAGCGGGTATGCTGATGGCTGGCTGGCCACTCAAGTTATAAACGCCGGTATACCAAAGGTGCTCTATATGCCGCTCCGGTGTGTTGTCTGGTCCATATAAATTGGCGGCAAATGGCGTATGACTAATGGTGGGCGAGAGGATAAAGTCATAGTCTTGGCTTAAGTCATTGGCTTGCGAGCGCAGCTGTTGCATTTCAGCCATTAAGTTAGCACTAGCCAATACTGTGGCAGGGGCTGAATTTGTAATCCACTGGTACATGCTATCGGGTATCTTAGAAATGTCATTGCCGCTATAGGAGCGCGCCCACGGCAAGCCAATAAAACCTAGGTATTCGATCCAAGTAGTCATGCTACGGCACCAAATACTCTGAGCTGATAGGTCGATGACTTGGGCTCCAGCATCGGTCAGCAGCTGTGCAGTTGCTAATACATGCTCGGCAACTTGTGGGTCCACACTAGGCATGCCGACACCGTTGAGTAATAAGCCCACCTTACATCCTTTCAGGCTACAGTCTGGCACTTCATTCGGCATCTTAGGTAGCGTCATCGTATCGGCCTTATAAGGGCCGACAATATTGCGATACAAGAGTCGGGAGTCCGTAACATTACGGGACATAGGGCCTACGTGGTGTCCATATTTGCTGACATGATGTGGGACACGGCCGTAAGTCGGTTTGAAGCCGACAACGCCTGTCCATGCAGCAGGGTTGCGAACGGAGCCACACAAATCAGTTCCCAAGGAGATGGCACAGGCACCTACAGCAAGGGCTACGGCGGAGCCGGAACTGGAACCATTAGTGTTAAGATCAGGTTGGTAGGGGTTGCCACAGGAACCATATAAACTGCTAGCACCAGACCCGGCCATGCCAAAATCTGGCATACTGGTTTTGGCGATCATGATAGCACCGGTAGCCAATAGGCGTTCCGCTGAAGGGGCGCTTTTCACGGCCGCTGGAGCCTGGCTTAAAAGCTGGCTGCCAAGGGTATCAACATCTCCTGCCGTGTCTACACACACCTTAATGGTGCAAGGCACACCGTCCAAAGGCCCTAGGGGCTGGCCAGAAGAATAGCGTTGTTCAGACTTCAGGGCTTCCTTTAGGGCTAGCTCATAACGTGGCTGACACAAAGCGTTAAGGGGTTCGGCGTGATATTGGGCACGTTCAATGCTGGCGCTAACCACCTCTACGGGAGAAAACAGTTGGTCCCGATAACCACGCACCAATTCGGCCGCTCCAAGCTGCCATAATTTACTCATTTTACTACTCCTGTTGAGGCTTTCAGGCATGTGTATTGACATAAAAGCGCTCCATTAGCGTCTGCCTTTCATGTGCGGCATGAGGTGGATTAAATGTTGGGTATAAGGATGTTTGGGGGAATCAAAAATGGCCGCTGCGTCGCCAATCTCCACAATTTTTCCATCTTTTAATACAGCAATGTCATCACACATTTGCCTAACTACAGGCAAGTCATGACTAATAAACAACAAGGTAAGATTGTATTCATCCTGCAGGTCTTTGAGGAGATTGAGCACATGGGCCTGCACGGATACATCTAGGGCCGAGGTAGGCTCGTCACAAATGATCATCTTGGGTTTACTTGCTAAAGTACGGGCCACAGCAATGCGTTGTCGCTGACCTCCAGAAAACTGGTGAGGGTAGCGGTTGAGAGCGTCGGCTGGTAGGCCAACACGCTTTAATAAGGAGACAGCTCTATCTTCCACTTCACTGCGGTTGGTGGCAATGCCATAAAAACGGATGGGCTCGGCGATAATATCTAAAATTTTCATGCGCTTATTGAGAGAGGAATAAGGGTCTTGGAAGATCATTTGCATGTCGGCTCGTACGGGCCGACGTTGGCGTTCGCTCATAGCCGACAGCTTGTGGCCATCAAACTCCACCACCCCAGAACTAATGGGAATTAAGCCAATGATGCCGCGGGCACAGGTCGACTTACCTGAGCCAGACTCGCCCACTAAACCTAACGCTTTACCCTTGGTAATGCTAAAGCTAGCGTCTTGAAGGGCATGTACAGCTTTGCCTTTGGCAAATAGACTACCGCCAGGGTGGTAGATAACATTAAGCTTATGCAACTTAAACAAGGCATCTTCCTCCGCCTTGGCTTTGTCTGGTGGGGTGTAATTGATGGGCGCTTGAATGACACCGTTATTATCGGGCACTTGCAGGCGCATTAAACGGCGATCGCTCTGGGGGACTGAGGCAATCAACATTTGGGCATAAGGGGTTTGTGGATGCTGTAAAATAGCCTGAGTAGGGCCTTCCTCCACCAGTTCTCCGTGACGCATAATTGCCACTCGATCGGTCAACTCTGCGATCACTCCCATATTGTGAGTAATGATAATAATGCCAATATGAGTCTCTTCAACCAGTTTTTTAATGAGCTTCAAAATCTGCGCTTGCACCGACACATCCAGCGCTGTAGTTGGCTCATCGGCGATGACTAAGTCGGGTTTGCCGCATAGGGCCAAGGCGATAACAATGCGTTGACGTTGGCCGCCAGAAAATTCATGGGGATAATGATCCATGCGTTCATCAGCCTTAGGTATGTCCATTTTACGCAGCCAATTGAGGGCCTCCACACGGGCTGCTTTAGCCCCGAGGCTGAGGGCGTGACCAATGGTTTCGGTGAGCTGGTCGGCCACCGTTTTAACGGGATTTAAGGCCGTCATTGGGTCCTGAAAGATCATGCCGATACGACGTCCACGAATGGCCCGCATCTGATCTGTATTTTTCTCCAGTAGATTCTCACCTTCAAAAATTATTTGTCCGCCTTGCACCGAACCACCCTGTTCCAGCAAGCCCATTACAGCGGCTCCAACGGTGGATTTACCGGCCCCAGATTCTCCAACCACACCTAAAATTTCGCCTCGCTCTAGGTTTAGGTTCACACCCCTAACGGCCATAAGGCGACCTCTACGGGAGTCAAATGCAACGGTTAAGTCTTTAATGACTAACATAGTGGTTTAATCCAACTTTGGGTTAAGAGCATCCCGCAGCCAATCGCCGAGGATGTTGATGGAAAATACTGTCAAAATGAGCATGCAACCAGGGAACACCACCACCCACCACTCGCCAGAAAACAAAAAGTTGGCTCCGGACCGGATCAAAGTGCCTAAGGAGGGTGTTGAAGTGGGTACGCCTGCGCCTAGAAAGCTTAGAGTGGCTTCCAGCATGATAGCAACTCCCAAGCCTACAGTGGCAATAACGATGTTGGAACGCATGATGTTGGGTAAAATGTGGCGCCACAATATTAACCAGGGAGATGCCCCCATGGCTCTGGCTGCCAGCACATAATCTTCTTGGCTTTCAATCATCACTGAAGCCCGTGTGACTCGAGCGTATTTGGGCCAGTCGGAAAAACCAATGGCTAAGATAACCACGTAAATCATCACTGTTTCAGCAATCTCTACGGGCAATTGAGTTTTTATAACGCCAGCCAGCATAAGTGCAACCAGCAAGCCAGGTATAGTGAGCTGTAAGTCAGCTAAGCTAGTAATCAACTGATCGGCCCAGCCACGAAAATAGCCCGCAACCAATCCCACGCCAATCCCCAAAACTAAAGACAAGGCCACTGATGCCAGACCCACCAATAAGCTCAACCTAGCGCCATAAAATAAGGCTGCTAACACGCCACGCCCTTGCTCATCCGTGCCTAACACATAACGTGAGTCACCATCCGCCAACCACATGGGTGGCAATTGTGAATCCATCAAGTCCAGCTGCAAAGGGTCAAATGGGTTTTGATCCACCAACCAAGGGGCAAACAATGCCACAAATAGCACAGCAAATAGCACCAAAAAAGAAACCACAGCTGCAGGCGCGTTGAAAAAATCCTGAATTAAATCGTGTTCAAGTAGACGTTTCATTAGCTTTCACCTCGGCGAATACGGGGGTCTAGCACAGACAATAAAATATCTGCAAGTAGGTTTAGTACCACAAAAATGGTAGCCACCAGCAGGAAGTAGGCAGACATAATAGGGAAATCACTAAAGCTGATAGCCTGCAGGAACATCAAGCCCATACCGGGCCATTGAAATACGGCTTCGGTGATCAATGAAAAGGCTATCATGGTGCCGATATTTAGCGCTGCCACGGTGATCACCGGCATTACTGCGTTGGGTAAAACGTGGTTATGGTTGATGCGTTGTTCACTAAAGCCTCTAGCCCTGGCAAACTTGATGTAATCCATAGTCCGAATTTCCAGTACATCGGCGCGTACTAAACGGATAAATAAACCCACGTTAAACAAAGATAAGGTGGCCGCCGGCATAATGATGCTGCGCCAGCCGTCCAAAGAAATGAGTGACGAATCCCAGAGCCAAGTTTCCACCACCTTGCGCCCAGAAGCCGGTAACCAACCAAACTGAACTGAGCCATAATAAATGGCCAGCAAACCCATCAAAAAGGTTGGAATAGAAACGCCTAGTAAGCTAGTAGAGAGAATAAGCTGGGTGCGCTTACCACGACGGTTGATGCCGGTAAAAATGCCTAGCCAAATGCCTAGACTCAAAGTGATGATAGTAGACACTAACACCAATTCTAAAGTGGCCGGAGCGCGCTCTGAGATCAGCTGGGACACTAGTTCATTGGTACGCAAAGACTTGCCCAAGTCTCCCTGTACGAACTTAATCATATACTCGCCGTACTGGATCAGAAAGGGTCGGTCATAACCCAATTCAGCCCGCAGTGCAGCTCGGTCCTCGATGGTAGCGTATTCGCCGGCGAGGTTGTCCACTGGGTCCGGCGTAAAGCTGAAGATGGCAAAGGCCACCAAACCGGTTGCCAAAAGTACAAAAACAGATTGAATCAGCCTCGCTAATATTTTATTGATCATACTCGCATCCAGATGCTCAGCTAAAGAGGGGCGGCGGAAAAAGCCGGGCTACATTGACTTTCTACCTGCAGCACCCCTAGAGGAGAAACCGCAAGCAGAAGCTATAGCCCGGTAAAGTACTTCACTACTAGGAGTTACTGCATTACCGCAAAACGGAAATCGGGAATATTATTAACGTCTACCGGAATGCTGGTTCTGTTAGACATACCCCAAGTGATTACCTGATAATGCAAGGGTGAAATGGCAGACTCGTCTAGCGTAATCTGACTGATTTCTTTCATTTGCGCCTTACGCTTAACAGGGTCTAGTTCAGAGCCAGCCATACCAATAAGTTCGGTAACACGAGCATTGGCATAACCACTTTGGAACGGACCACCCTTATATATATGACCAAAGGTAAACAGTGAATCACCCGTTGGAGTACCGAAGCCTAGCATGTAAAAATCGGACTTTTTACCGGTTAACAAAGGCATCCATTGGTCTTTAGGCATAGCGTTTAGCGTTACCTTAATACCCACTTTAGCCAACATTGAAGTTACGGCTTGGCATATAGCTTCGTCGTTGATGTAACGGTTATTAGGGCAATCTAGGCGAATGCCAAAACCTTCGGGATAACCGGCCTCGGCTAGCAAATCTTTTGCACCAGCGCGATCTACCTTACTTGGAGCCGCCATGTTGGCATCATACCCGTCTGTGCCTGGGTAAGCCAAAAGACTGGTAGGGGTAGAAATACCGCGCATGATTTTCTTTTGGATCAATGGCGTATCGATGGCCATGTCCACCGCCTGCCTAACTCTTACGTCTTTGAAAGGGTTGCCGTCTACACTCGCTGTTTCTAAGTCGTCAGTAGTCAGATTATAGCCTAGGAAGATAGTACGGAATTGCTCCGTGCTGTCAGTTTTTAAGTTAGGGTCAGATGCAACTCTATCAATATCCGGTAGAGGCACCTCGGTCACTAGGTCTAGATCGCCAGACAATAGAGTGGCTACACGGGTTGCGGCATTGCCGATAGGCGTGGCTTCGATACTGTCAATATTGCCAGGGAAGCGGTCATCACTGTTGCCCCACCAGTTTGTATTGCGCTTAAAGCTGGTTTTGACGTCGGGCTTACGATCCACCATTACGAAAGGACCAGTGCCATTCATGTTGCTGTTGGAATAGTATTGAGCCGGATTCTTAGCGTCTGGCGCGGCGCTGACACCATGCTCCTCTGCCCAGCCTGAGTCCATAATAAATACCGACGACATATTATTAAAAAGCAACGGGTTAGGGCGGTTAGTTTTGATGTCTACGGTGTAATCGTCAACCTTAGTCACAGTGTCAATACTAGATGTAAAGCTCTTGAAAGCACTGGTTGGCTCATTAGCACGGTTAAAACTAAAGACTACGTCATCGGCAGTAAAGTCTTGCCCGCCATGAAATTTAACACCCTTGCGCAGGTTAAAGCGGTATGTACCGTCGTCCAAAACTTTGTGGCTTTGGGCTAAGGCATAAACAGGTTGTTGGTTGGCATCGAGGGTCATCAGGCCTTCGTAGCCCATGCGCAGAAAGATAAACTCTATCGAGCCCAAACGACCTTGTGGGTCTAAGGAAATGGCATCGCCGGTTAAGCCCCAGCGTAAGTCGTTACCTGCGGCAGAGACGCCGGCACTCGTTGCTATCGCTGCGCTCAGAAGTGAGACTTGCAACAAAGATTTGTAGGTTGTTTTCATTATTATTCTCCATACAGTGATACAGGCTTTTTTATCTTGCCTGACTTCCCCTAGAGTACGCGATTAGTATTAGATTGAAAAATACCATAAAATGAATCTATTGTTGCAATAAGTGGAAAAATAAATGCGGATCGAAGATGCCAAAGTAGCCCTTTGTGTTGGCCACCATATGAGCTTTACCAATGCCGCCGAGGAGCTAGGCATGAGTAACTCCAAAGTTAGCCGCATCATCACTAACCTAGAGCAAGAAAATAAACACGCTATCTTTAGCCGTACCACAAGGCGTATGGTTATTACCCCCTATGGCGAAGTTTTTTTACGCCACGCTCATACATTGATTTCTACCCAGCAACAAATCATCGACGAAATGTCAGCCGTTGAAGCGGGCCACGCTGGGGTATTAACCATTGGTTATTCGGGCAACGTGAATAACGATATTTTGCCTAGCATCGTCAAAAAACATGTTCAAGACATGCCCAAGGTGTCGCTCAAACTATCCTTTGCCTGGAGCCAAGCCAACATTGACAACCTCGTCGACGGCACTGTGGATGTGGCTTTTATCTCCGATGCGGCGCCCACACCAGGTCTGGAATATCGCAAAATAGCCGACAAGGCCATTTATTTCCTTATGGCCGAGGACCACCCCTTGGCCAGCAAAGACTGCTTATATTTCGACGACGTAAAAAATGAGGCCTTTATTGCCGGTCCAGAAAACAAATGGCGCGCCATGGGCAAGATGCTGAATCATTATTTTGACAGCCGTAACCAAGTGCTAAAAGTGGTTTTTCAAACCGACGATCCTTTAAGTATGGAATCCTTGACCCGTTTAGGAGTTGGACTGAGTGTTAATTACTCCTTACCAGACACGCCCCTTACACCAGGCTTAGTACGAAAGCCCATCGCCGACGATACAACAAGTTTTCCTGTGTTTATGCAGTGGCGCAGTAAAAATAGTAACCCAGCCCTATCCAATTTTTTAGCACTAGTGGAAACGATGGCGCACCAAGGCTGGTGAAGTTACTTGATGCCTAACTCGGTAATAAGCAGGGCATGATCGCCAACCGTTAGTATGTTTTTTTTATCTCTGTTGCCAACTTACGCATGACGATAACTTCTTTAGTTCTCAATCCATGAACATAGCGGTGGTGGCTCTTTCCATAAGTTTGGATCGTTGGCCCTGTAGAGGCCCCACCGTGGCGCTTACATCGACCATTACGAATATTGCCTTTGTGCTCACACAGGCCCCCTGAGCGTGTTTTAGCCCCACAAACGGGCAAGGCGCTTAGGTCAAACCGATTGGCCGGTGCATGGACTTTATAGTCCGTTTTTAACATTAACCCCCACCCCCCTCATAAACTCCAATAGCAGCCTGACCACCAGCTTCAATATTCACCTTTTCAACAATGATCTTTTGCTGGCTTTTGCCTTTCATTCGTTCAAGTGTATTGATCTGATCTATGCCTAACCTCGATAACTTGGTGTAGAGATTGCCCAGGCTGTTTATAGTTATAACCTCACTGCAATTACGATCTAATAGCTGTGCGCTTTTGCCCAAGGTAATGTGAGTCATCGCCAATTGTGTAGCCAGCATGAGTTCAAGCTGATTCTTAGGATCAGATGCAGCTATAAGCGTTATTGACTTATTAAATTCTCTGTCAAAATTACCAGAAGGATCGCCATTGGACTGACTACGAATTAGGTTAATTAAAGGGCTCATTATGCTTTTGATTACATCAAGCGCTATGCCCTCAATACCTGTTTGTTTGATCAACTTCATAACAGGGCTGTTAGGTTCTTGTGATATTTCCAAGTTGGTTTTTACTTTTGGTGATTTCTTGACCATTAAGAACGCCTCAATTAATACTGCTTATTACAGGTAATAGCCATGTTCTAAAAAATACGCTTCGTCAAAATCGGCATACCACTCGTCATCCGGTTGGTCTTCAGGTCGCTTCGTGATTTCAGGTAGCGATTTACTGTCACAATATGCTGCACTACTATTCTCTTTATCTATTGTATTAATAGAATAAACATTATCCCGTATTACCTTCTTCCTTATTACCGTTTTACCGTAGTAATGTTCACCCGTAGCTGAATTAGACTGGAGACCAAGTGTTTCTGAGGGTTGTAGCGTTTCCTTGTCGGTGGCTACTGTCGGTCGCTTGTCGGCGTACTGTCGGTCAATTGGCGGTATGCTGTCGGTGAGGCTGAAAGCTTCTTTCACTTCAAAGCAGCTGATTTCTAGTGGTTTCAATGCACTCGAATTAAGGCGGTTTTCACTTGTGTAAATATCTTGTGATTCAAAAAATAACAGCTTCAAATTTCCCATATACTCGTAGTAAGACGATAGTTTCTTTGGAGGTAATCCCGTTGACACCCAGAACTTACAGAATCCGCTACCTTTAGCTACATGAAACTGCCCTTTAGGGAGAGAAGTTCCGGTATTGCCGTGTTTGGTGTTCCTCGACCGGTGTAGATTGGCATTAAATATTGCATATGCCTCAGCATCAGTTACTACATGTTTGAACTGCAGAGTCACACCTCCAGCGTGGTTGCCGACATATTTTCCAGTCGAATAGCTAGTGTAAATGAGCGCGTCACAACCTATTTTTTTAAGTATTTCAACTATTAACTTGGACTGGTGGCTATTGATCCATTTTTTGGACATGAGGGTGCCATCGGACTGGATGGCTACCAGTCGGCCACGTTCTACAGAAACTGAGTAGCCTTGGTTAAGAAGTTCAGGCACCAAGGGGGCAGCTGACGTACAGGCATGGTCTATCATGGACTGGTCTACGAGGCTGTATTTGCTTGGTTTACGAATTGGTTTAGCCATTCGTCAAGAACAACACGGTCATAAATGACTTTTCGGCCAATCTTTCGATAAACAGGTGCTGGAAATCCCGCCAATGTGCCTGTAACACGGGAGATTCTAATGGTTGAGGTTGCGAAACCTAAAAGGGTTGAGCATTGATGTGTATCTACGACTGTAGATGTGTGGGTTTGATTACTGAACATTTGGATATACCTGTGTGTTTCCTGGGGTATATCTATTTAATAGCGTTCGTATAAATAAATAACGAGCAAGATTATTCTAATTTTGAAATATCATGCAGAGCTTTTTCTAATCATGTGTCGAAGCGAATCTTCAGAGACGCCTCTAAACCCCATTTTTTCTAAACACTGCTTTGCAAATTGTTCAAACGGAGATGGTGTCTCAGGGCTTCCGGTAGTGAGTTTGGCGGGCGTTATTTTAA